>ERZ1026776.16-NODE-16-length-122868-cov-44.614625_pt1 | contig 122868 bp, 90 predicted proteins | sample MGYA00380125_ERZ1026776 | MGnify/ENA primary metagenome ERZ1026776 (study PRJEB33269, sample SAMEA4719761) | human gut metagenome | biome: human-associated habitat; feature: organic feature; material: feces | place: Cameroon | collected 2013-10 ...
GCCTGTAGATAAATGGGGCGAGATGATAAAGACAATAAGTGGCGTGCATGTGCGCCTGACCGAAGAACAGGCTGATGCTCTTGGCAAAATATATAAGTTCTCAGGCATTCCTACGTATTTCGTTGTAAATAAAGAAGGAAAGATAACCTATCAGAAAACAAGCTTTCCGGGAGTGGAGAAGTTGAAGGAAGAGCTTACGTCCGCAATGCATTAGCAGGCACGCTACGATTGGAGTGAAGGCTCGTAACGGTTGGCACGTGAGCTCATTTCAGTTGGTACGAGGTGTTGATAGAGCCGCGTTTAGTATACTTTTTCATTATATTAACCGAAGATTATCAGTACCGAACCGACAATCATTATCAATGCGCCTACGAGTTTCTTCACTATGCTTTCTTCATGGAATATCTTGTAGCCCAACACTATGCTGACGATGGTGGAGAGTTGGAACAATGCCAGTCCATATCCCACATTAATATGCTTAAATGTATAGTTGGTTGTGTATTGCGTCAAACCAATGCAAGCTACAAGTCCAATGACTATCCGCATGTCATGAGGCTTGATGTTTTGAAAACTGCACTTCAGGTCTGTTTTCATTATAACAAGCTGAATGAATGAAAACAACGCTCCTGCCCAACACCATACTATGAACGATACGGTTGTGTCTGAATGTATAATCACTTTCTTGATGATGACAGCCTCAATGGCTGTAAGAACCATAGCCAATATACGATATTGTATCTCAGGGCTTTTCAGTAGTTTCAAAGAGAAACCTTCTTCAGTGGTGTCGAAGATGAAATAACTGCCGAAGACAATTGTGCCCACCCCCGCCATTCCTATAAGCGATGGCAGTTCGCCAAGCATAATAATGCTCACAATGATACCGACAATTGATTTATAGGAGTTGATAGGTCCAAGTACGGACAGGTCGCCACGCTTTAGAGCCATGACAAGAAAACCGTTGCCTACGGCTCCAAACAGTCCACCCAATGCTGCATATCCCCAAAACTCTCCAGAAAATGAAGTCCAGTCAATCTGCCATGCTAATGCAATGCATGCGATGCTGAGCGTCATGTAAGAAATAAAGTTGACCAAAAGAGGGTCGTGCCCTCTGCCCGTAAGCTGTTTCTGAAAGACATTCGAGAATGGGTTTAGGAGCACACGGACGATAATTGCTAAATAAGTGAGTGCCATAGTTGTCTGTTTTTTATATTTTTAATGAAATTACGTCTTGGGCAAGAAGTCTATTGCTATGCGGTTTTTTTTTATACGATTCATATATATAGTGCTGTGCGTTTTGTATAACGCATAAACCCGCAATATACGTAAGAAATCCTGCTTAAACCTATTGTTTTCTGAACAAATATACGTAAATTTGCGGAAATAAACAAAATCAAAACCGCAAATATGCTAAAGGAAGAAAGACAAAAACTGATAACAGAACGGCTCGGTCGTGACTCACGCATATACGTCAGTCAACTGAGTGAAGAACTTGGAGTGTCGGACGACACACTGCGCCGTGATTTGCAAGAACTTGAACAGCAAGGCATGCTTACTAAGGTGCATGGTGGGGCTATTGCCAAATCGGGCATATCATTGCGTTTCAATGAGCGGCTCAACACTCAGACTGTGATAAAGCAGCGTATTGCCGAGAAGGCTGTGGCTTTGTTTGGTGATGGTGACGTGATAATGATTGACGGTGGAACGACGAATCTTGAGATAGCACGCCAGTTGCCAGATGACAAGCATTTCGCGGTATTTACAAACAGTCTGCCTATAGCGCTCTCACTCTCCGAGAAGCCAAACATCGACCTTACGATGCTTGGAGGACATGTGTGGGGACCATCGCAAGTGACAGTAGGACTACAGACCTATGAGATGGCTAAAGATGTGTATGCCGACTGGAGCGTGATAGGTGTTAGCGATTTGCATCCCGATAAAGGTATGATGACTGCCGACCGTGAGGAAGCCATTGTCAAGCGCTGTATGTTGCTGCAAGGAACAAAACGCCTTACTACTGCTACAGCTGAGAAACTCGGCACAGCACGAGCCTATCATGTGGCATCATTGGGCGAAATCGACTTTATTGTGACTGAAGATGACCGTGTGGAGTGGATAAAGAAGAATTGGGGTATAGACAAAGTAATATAGTGTTCAACGTAAGAGTTTTCCGTATTTTTGCCGAATATTGTTTGTCATTCCAATTTAAATTCCTATTTTTGTAGGTGTCAACAGACAATTAACTGATTAATGCATATAAAGTTATGGAGATATACATACGATTTGACTGGGCAATGAAACGCCTGCTTCGCAATAAGGCAAACCATGCCGTGCTTGAAGGACTGATGACATCGCTCCTCGGTCGCAAGTATACCATACTCAGATTTCTTGAGAGTGAGTCGAACCAGGAGAGCGAGCTCGACAAGTTCAATCGTGTGGACATACTTGCTGAGAGCGAAGACGGCGAACTGACCATCGTAGAGATACAGAACAATCGCGAGCTGACATATTTCCATCGTATGCTCTATGGCGTGTCGAAGGTCATAACCGACTATATTGAACTTGGCAACGACTATGGCAAGGTGCGCAAGGTATATAGCATCAACATCGTGTATTTCGAGCTTGGACAGGGCACCGACTATGTTTATCATGGCAAGACGTTCTTCAAGGGATTGCACGACGAAAACGACATCCTGAAGCTCTCGGTACGTCAGAACGAGCGTTTCTTCGGACTGAAGAGCAGCGACATCCTGCAACGCAAGGAAGCTGGCGACCTCTTCCCTGAATATTACGTATTGCGCGTTAACGATTTCGACAAGGTGGCAACAACGCCGCTTGACGAATGGATGGAATTTCTTAAGACTGGCAAGATAGCCCAGGACTCCACTGCGCCCGGACTGAGCGAGGCTCGTGAATGTCTGCGCGTCGACTCGCTAAGTGCTTCGGAGCGCAGTGCCTACATCCGCCACATGGAAGCCCTGCGCTATCAGCGCAGCGTTCTCGACACCAGCCATGACGACGGATATGTGGAAGGACGAGAGGAAGGTCGAGCTGAGGGACGTGCCGAAGGACGAGCTGAGGGACTGAAGGAAGGACTGAAGGAGGGTCGTCAGGAAGGTATAGCCCAACGTAACGTAGAGATAGCCAAGAGCATGCTTTCCATAAATCTGCCCATTGCGCAAATAGCGCAAGTGACGGGGCTGGATGAGGATAAAATAAAGGAACTCGCACGCTAAAAATACTGTGCAACAAAACAAAGGGAATGTAAAAATACAGCAACAGTATTTTTACATTCCCTTTTCTCAATTATTTGAGTCTGAAAGTTATCGGCACATAGTACTTTACATTTACCGGTTTGCCCTTCTGCTTGCCTGGTTCCCACGCCGGCATAGACTTAACCACACGCATAGCCTCTTCGTCAAGAACGGCATGACCTGCTGACTGTGTGATGTGTACGTCGCTTACGGTTCCGTCTTTTCTGATAACAAATCCGACGATAGCCCTGCCTTGCTGCTTTGCTTTGACAGCTGCCTGTGGATATTTCATGTTATTCATGAGAAATTCCATCATTGCCAATTGTCCGCCATTGAATTCGGGCATCTCCTCTACGGCGTCATGGATTTTCGTTTGGGTGGTTTTCTGTGGGTGAGTCTCTTTTGGCGTTTCACTCACATTCTTACCATTGGCAAAAACGCTGACTGCCAATGTCGCCACCGGGATGACAAGTAATGCCTTGAGCATCATCCATCGGTTTGATCTTTTCTGGTTCATCATAATGATTCTTCGTTTTAGTGACTCTTTGTTAAGGTTGTTGGCAAATGGCTGCAGACGATTGCCGACCGCCTTGACTACAAGAAATTTTTGATATTGTGTTGCATCAATGCCTTTGTTTAAGACTGCCTCATCCACCTCAAACTCGTGTATGGCTTTAAGGTTCTTGCCAATCAGCCACACGAACGGATTAAACCACTGTATGATAGTGGCGAATTGAAGAATGATGAGGTCTGTGTAGTGGCGCAGGCGTATATGCTCCTGCTCATGCGTCAGTACGAAACAGCGGTTGTTGGCGTAGTCGTCATGGCTCATCACAATGTAATGGAAGATGCAGAACGGACTTGTGGCATAATCGGTGAGGACAATGATGTTGCCTCTGTTGTCGGTGATATGCTCGCATCGGCGCAGACGCAGCATCAGAGACATAGTCTGTATCGCTGTCAAGGATAACATAGCCACACCACCGAGTGTATATATGCAGATAAGGATGTCTGTCAGATTCCATACAGACTGCTTGTTTGCGTTGCCGTCTATCAGTATTTCCGGCAGTTGAACCGCCTGACGAACCATGTCTATCGTTTGATTAGTGCCACCGGTGAAATGAATCAATGGAATTATGAACGAAAGGAGCAGGCATCCAAGGACAATTATTCGGTTTAGACGATGGAATGTCTCCTTCTCAAGCAATGGCATAATGCAGATGTAGAGCAGTGCCAAGGTCAGGGCTGATTTTATAATATAAGGTAGTATCATAGGTCTGCTGTTCTTGAATTGTCTCTTTTCTCCGTTCCTTTGTCTATCAGACTTAGTATCTCCTCCAGTTCCTCATCCGAGATGTTCTCTTCTTTAACAAAGAACGATATCAGCGAGTGTAAGCTGCCGCCAAAGAACGATTTCTTCACTTCCTTCATAGCCTGTCGCGTGTATTCGGCTCTTGTTACGAGAGGGGAAAACACGTAAGTCTTGCCACCGCCGTCACGCTTGTAGGATGTGACGTACTTCTTGTGGGTCAGAATCTTCATAAACGTGGCAATAGTGGAGTAGGCGGGACGAGGTTCGGGGTAAGCGTCGATTATCTCGTGCGTAGTCATGCCACGACCGTTGTCCCACAGAATGCTCATTATCTGCATCTCGCCACGTGTTAATGTATTGAATTCTTTCATCTTTCCAATGATTGATGGGTTTATCTAATGTTTTAGATTTTCTATTGGCAAAGATACGTCAAAAGCCGATTCGTTGGTTGCGGATATAACCAGAAATTGTTTATGGGATATTGATTTTAACGTATATTATTAGATATTGAACTTTCGCAAGTTCAGAAGTTATAGAATTTAAATCCGTATGTAAGGTTGTAGCTTTTTCTTAACTCCTTCGTCAACGCTTTACAACCATCGTGCAATCCTGTTGCAACATTCCGGGCGTAACTTTGCAACCGTAAAAAGTTAGCAAAGAAGATAATGACGAAACGTAGCAACAGGATAGCCTTTGCAGCCACAGCGCTGCTTATGATTGGCTCCACAACGACAGCACTTGCCCAACAGCTTAAGGGCAATGTGGTGGACAAGAACTCTCACGAGACACTCATCGGTGCTGTCGTGACTGTGGAGGGCACCAATCTTAAAGCCGTCACAGACATTGACGGCAACTTCCAACTCAATGGACTCAAGAAAGGTACCTACACCTTATATATTAATTATGTAGGATATAAGCCCCAGCGAATTGACGGGGTTCGGGTGACGGACGCACCGACGGAGGATGCCGTGAGCATCGCGATGCTTCCTGACGAACAGAAGCTGAAAGAGGTGGTGGTCACTGCCGTGGAGCGTCGCTCCACAGATGCGGCAATGATACAAGTAGCCAAAAACAGTCCCGTCATAGTGAGCAATGTTTCGGCACAGGAGATAAGCCGGACGCAGGACACCAATGCGGGTGAGGTGATACGCCGTGTGCCGGGCGTGAGCCTTATCGACGACAAGTTTGTGATGGTGCGCGGATTGTCGCAGCGTTACAACAACGTATGGGTGAACGGCGGTGCCGTGCCTTCAAGCGAGGCAGACTCGAGAGCCTTCTCGTTTGACATCATTCCAAGCTCTCAGATTGACAATCTTACCATTGTGAAGTCGCCGTCGGCAGAATATCCTGCTGACTATTCGGGCGGATTCATAATCGTAAACACAAAGGAAATACCAACAGAAAACAATCTAACCTTTTCGGTCGGTGGCAACTGGAACACTTCTTCCGCATTCCAGCGTTTCTCTTACGGCAAAGGCTCTGCCACCGACTTTCTTGCTTTCGACAAGGGCTTGCGTAGTCTGAAGGGAGGCATCGACGCCTCTCTGCGTCTGCTGCTTGATAATGCAGGCAGTAAGGTCGGCGACAATCTCTACGACCTTCGCGGCAACGGACTCAACAATGACTGGCGCGTAAAGAGCCGTAATCCTATAGGCGACCTCAAGCTTGCCGCAAGTCTGGCGCACCGATGGAAACTCAACGGTCGCACGCTTGGTCTGCTTGCCGCCCTCAATTACACCAACGAGTATCGCACCTATACCGACATGGAGAACAATCTCTTCGGTATATACGATGCCACTAACGACCGCTCCAATTATCTGCGCCATTCCACTGACGACCAGTTCAACAACAATGTGCGCCTCGGAGCGATGCTCAATCTGACGTTCCTCTCACGGGACGGCAATCACAAGTATCAGCTTAAGAACATCTTTAACCAGCTTTCCACAAACCGATATACATGGCGTGAGGGAGTCGACGCACAGTCCAATCAGGAGCATAGTGCGGAATATTACTATCGCTCACGCACCACCTATAACGGTCAGCTAACCGGAAAGCATACCTTCACTGGCGATGCCCTCGATTGGAGTGTCGGGTACGCGTATGCCAACCGCCGTCTGCCTGACCGTAGGCGATACCTTCTCAACGATATGCAGAATCCAGGCGACATAGCCCTGCATACCGGCAACGACATATCCCGCGAATGGACACAGCTCGATGAGCACATCTTCTCCATTGGCATTAACGACCGACACTCGTTCGACTTCGCCGGTTGGACTCCCTCCTTGCAGGTGGGCGGCTACGGTGAATATCGAACAAGGGAATATCGTACGCGTGCTTTCTATTATCAGTGGAACCCCGCTGCCAACACGCTTCCTGCCGATTTCCAGCACATCGACATCACGTCTCTGCTGAGCGACGAGCAGTATATGGGTGCTGACCGCCTCTATATGTTCGAGCAGCTGCAGATGCGAAACAATTATCGCGGACACAACACGCTCGGTGCAGGATATGTTTCTGCCTCGCTGCCCTTCGGAAAGCTTGGCGTACAGGCAGGAGTCCGCTTTGAGCATAACGACATGGAGCTGATATCCAACACCCGCGACTATGAGAAGAGCGAGACCAGCCGCCACTATCGCACCGACGATTTCTTCCCTTCTGTCAACGCCACGTATAAGTTCAGCGATAAGCACCAACTCCGTCTTTCTTACGGACGTAGCATCAATCGCCCCGAGTTTCGTGAGGTTTCGTCGTCCGTATTCTATGATTTCGACCTCGCCAGCGATGTGCAAGGCAATACGGAGCTGAAGAACTGCTACGTTGACAACGTGGACTTGCGATACGAGTTCTATCCTTCTCGCGGCGAGACAGTCTCGCTTGCCGCCTTCTACAAGAACTTCGATTCGCCCATCGAGTGGACTTACACCGTTGCAGGCGGAACCAATCTTATCTATTCCTACAAGAATGCCAAGAGCGCAGCCAACTATGGCATCGAGCTTGACATCCGCAAGGACCTCTCGTTTATCGGCTTAAGGAATTTCAGCTGGTCGTTTAACGGAGCGCTTATAAAGAGTAAGGTGAAGTTTGAGAAAGGATCGAAGGAAGAGAACCGACCAATGCAGGGCCAGTCGCCTTACCTTGTCAATACAGGACTGTTCTATAAGAACGAGGCTCACCAGCTCGACATCGCCCTTCTTTATAATCGCATCGGCAAGCGAATCATCGGTGTGGGTCGCAGCGAGGGCAGCTCGGCAAGCGACGACAACGCCCGCGTGCCGCACAGCTATGAGATGCCGCGCAACACGTTCGACTTCTCCGTAGGCAAGAAGTGGGGCAGTCATTGGGAGATGAAGTTCAATGTCCGCGACATCCTTGCCGAACGTGTCTACTACAAGCAGTTCGCTAAGGTGAAGTATTCCGACGGCACAAGCAAGGAGAAAGAGGAAGTTTCGCGCTGCTATAAGCCGGGACGCAACATAGGTTTACAGATAATATATAAGTTCTAATCAATATTTTAAAAACATTATGAACAAGACGTATCTTTTCGGATGCATGGGCATCCTGATGATGGCTGCCACAATGAGCAGCTGCAGTAATGACGACGATCCTACTCCTGGTCAGGACACAGCCTACACATGGACCACTGACGGTGGTCTGAAGGCTTGCGACCACCTGCTCTTTGGAGAGGATGGCAAGGACAATGCCGAGGGCAAGGTAATCGGCAACGGCGACCAGGAACTCGTATTCAAAGGCAAGCAGACTCTCAAGAAGGGTGTCTACACTCTCAAGGGATGGATATATATAGGTGCTGGCTCTGAGCTTACCATCGAGCCGGGCACCGTCATCAAGGGCGACAAAGCCACTAAGGCTGCTCTCATCGTGGAGCGTGGCGGCAAGCTCATCGCGCAGGGCACGGCTGATGCTCCGATTGTCTTCACCTCTGCACAGGCTGTAGGACAGCGCCGACCGGGCGACTGGGGTGGTGTGATTATCTGTGGAAAGGCACATAATAATCAGACCGAGATGCAGATTGAGGGTGGTCCGCGCACCAAGCACGGCGGCAACGACGACGCTGACAACTCTGGTGTGTTGAGCTATGCACGTATCGAGTTTGCCGGTTATCCTTTCAAGGCTGACCAGGAAATCAATGGTCTGACGCTCGGTTCCGTAGGTTCGGGCACACAGATTGACCACGTGCAGGTGTCTTACTCCAACGACGACTCATACGAATGGTTCGGTGGTGCTGTCAACTGTAAGTACCTTGTTGCCTACAAGGGTTGGGATGACGACTTCGATACTGACAACGGATTCTCAGGTAAGGTGCAGTTCGGTCTTTCCGTACGCGATCCGCGCATTGCAGACCAGAGCCAGAGCAACGGCTTCGAGAGCGACAACTGTGCAGACGGTGCTACGGCAGCAACTCCGATCACCACAGCCACATTCTCCAACATCACCTTCGTAGGTCCTAAGAGCGCTTCTGACTTCCAGAACAGCAACTCGTATATCACAGCCGGATCTTACTTCCCCAACAACGGTTCAGGTCTTGGCAAGTTCCAGGCTGGTATGCAGATTCGCCGCTCATCACGCCTTAACTGTGTCAACTCTGTAGTGACAGACTGGCCTATCGGTCTGATTATCGACGGTGAGAAGGGTGACACTCCTGCACTGGCAAAGGCTGGCAAGCTGCGCCTGCAGAACATCTTCATCGCCAATGCAGACATCCTTGGCTCTGACGCCAATAAGTGCTACGAGGATAAGGAGTATGACTATAAGGCAAAGGCTGTAAAGGCAGACAGCAAGCAGTCTTACTCACACACCTTCTTCGAGTTGCCGGAGAACAACAACCGCTACTTCGCTGACAAGTCATCATTGATGCTTACTGACGGCAAGGGTGTTGGCGTAGCCTTCATGCCGCAGTCAGGCAGTAGCCTCTTCGGCGCACAGAACTTCTCAGGACTCGACTCATGGTTCACTCCCGTCACCTACATCGGAGCTTTCAATGCTAGCGACAACTGGCTGGACGGTTGGACAAACTTCGATCCGCAGAACACCGTTTATTAATTAGTATTTGGTATTTATTACTTATTAATTGGGCAACCTATAGTTAGGCTCAAATAAGGGACGATGGCAATGACATGCGAAAGCAGTTGTTGTCATCGTCTGTTTTTGTATATGTTTGGATTTGCCGGATTGATATCTTTCCGCTATATGCCTTGCAGAATCTGATGAGGAAATAGGAGAGAGGGTGTATCAAAAAACTGTGGTTGGACAGTTGTTTGATACACCCTCTGATTTTGTTTATTGTTATTTCCTACGAGCGGCACGAATTTTATGTGTCGCCATTCGTTCTCCTATTACCGGTTCACTACCGCTTGAATATACATACGCATGTGTGTTATCATCGGCAGCGGTAGAACTCCAATATGTACCAGACAAAGGATATTCTATATCTGTTATTCCCTTTTGCTCATTGCTTGCAGGGAGATACCATACAATGTCATTTTCCTCTATGTAAGGAACATAGAATATAACCGTGTTTCCTTCAGTGTCTTTTTGTTCTCTTTTTTCTACATTAAATTTGTTTCTCATTACAGCCATTTTAGCTGCAAAGTTCTTAACTGTCTCGTAATGACCTCCCTCGGTTTTCTTATCTTGCCATTTATAACCAAGGATTTTCAAGTTATCAAAGTCGTTTTCCAATTCACTTATAGAACCAATGTTCTTGAATGTATATAGTTTCCTGGTATTTTCCAAACCGTTATCAGCACTCATTCCGACATTCAAGCTATTGTTAATAGCTGTATAGTCAATGGTCGCAGTAGTTATTGACTTGAACCAAAGTTGGAATGTATACTTTGTTGTCAAATAGTCTACATCTGCCGTTTTGTATGAATTGGCAACCCATTTGAACAATAAGGCTAAGAAACCTTGATACTTATATTCTACCTTTCTATCCCATAAGAATCCGAAAGGATAGATGCCTTTATTGTCCTTTTCAAAGCGTTCATATCCCACATTGTTACCATTCCAACTTGGACATTTCTGTGTAATGGTCTTCTTGTATGCATCAGCATCTGAAGAACCATCTACTTTCAATGTAATGGTTATGTTGCGATCGGTATTGCCTATGTTCTCAGGAATGAAAACGTATGCGTTTGTTTCAAGGCTGCCAGTACCAGTAACAGTAGCTGTACCTCTTGCGGTCTGGTTGGTTAGCTTTTTACTTATAATTTCACCTTCGTCATTTCTTTTGATTTCAATATATTTATCAATCCAGAATCCCTGCTTAGCGACATTGAGTGCTCCGTCTTCTGGGTTGTCCAACAGTACCGATACGTCAATGCCATTGTATATCTCTCCGTCTATTTTTGCGGTGAGAGTCCATTTGGTATTTGGCTCCAAATTGCCTATTTTAACCTTTATAGGTTCTACAATATAGTGAGCATCAAGCATTTCTGATGTATTCTCAATGTTCAGCTCATACTCAGGAGTAATAGACAGGCGATAGGTTACGGTTTTGCCCATTGGCCATTCTGCTCCGTTGAGAGATGCGCTCAGAATGCGGTCTCTGCCTGAGATGTCATCGTGGAACTTTACTTCGAGCTTGCTGTCTGCACCTAAGGTTTGAGGCAGGAGCATGAGTGTGGATTCGCCGGCGTTGAGGTCGGTTCCGTTCGGAGTAGTGCCAGTTGTTGCCTTATTAGGTGTGACGGTGAAGTTGGCTGTGCCGTCGTTGAGAGCCCATGTAGAGCTAACCATGTCGTACGAACCGGAGTTCTTTACGTTGGTGATGCTAACGCTCTTGATTGTACCGGCGGTCATTTGTGCGCCAGTCTTTATCTTTACAGCGGTGCACAGGTGCTTAAACTGCAGACCTACGGGGATGCAGTTGCCCTCTTTGGCAGGACTGTCCATGAAGTCTGTAGCTGCGGCAACGAGGTCGCGCTGATCTTTTGCTTCTGCGGGAGTGGTGTACTGCAGGGTTGTGGCTGTCGGTGAGTCGGGGACAGCCTGGAACGTGGCATCCGTTGGAGCCCATGCCAAGAAGCGGAGCTGGCGGTTGGAGCCGGGCCAATAATAGATGCGTTGTGGAACCCAATTCGTTCCGTTGTTTGTGGCTGTCTCGTTCATGAAGAACTGTGAGCCGATATTGCCGTCTTCCTTGTATGCTGCCACGACATTAAACTTGTCGTACATTGTGGTCTGCATGGCAGCACGCGTCATAGGCTTGTTGTCGTTGTTGCCGATGCCGTCCGTTACAATGGCTCGTACGCAGAGAGTGTCTGCTGAAGCGTCAGAACGCAGGACGTAATGAGCTACGGTCTGTGCGTCGTTGGCATTGGCAGCGCGTGTTTCGGCAGCGTCAGTCACTCCGAAGCTGATGCCCTCGGTGCCCTCCGCCTTTCCGAAGAAGTCGTCGCTGCTGCATGAAAAGAGGGACGCTGACAGGAGCACAGCAGCGATGCTGGCTGTCATTTTATGTATGTGCAGTAATCCTTTCATCTTATTTAGTTTTTTGTTGTTAAAGATAAATTGTGAGTGTAAGGGGAACATTCAACCCCTTACACCCTGTGATATTTCTTTGTCTATGCTCTTCACTCATAAGCGATGCTATGGGTGAAGAGCGTGTTATCTATCATAGGTTAGCGTACGGATAGGAACACAAACTCTATGAAAGGAGTTGATTACTTCAATATTTCAGGCTGGTCTGCGAAATCAGCCCAACCGCTAACTGAAGTTGTGAATACGATCGGGTAGAGCTGTACGTTCGGATCCGGGTTAACATTCTTCTCGTTGATCTCAGCAATGTAGTTGTAGCTCATGCCACGCTTCTGTGTTATATTTTTGATCGTAACAATATGATTGTAGTCTGTTGTAACGCCATCCTGGTCGAGAGTAACAGTGAATGTTACAGTATAGTCAGTAGCGTCAGCTACAGGAATGAGATACATGTGGTCAGTCTCGCCTACACCAGTGCCTGCTACGAGAGCGGTAGGAGCCATTACAGGATTATTTGCGAAAGCAACTTCGAGATTCTTGTCAGTTGCGTCAACGGTCCACTTAGCGTCTGTAGCAGCAGGAGTGATGCTACCTTTCTTGTAAGCGTTGGTAATCTTTACGTCCTTAATAGTAAGCTTAGCAGCAGCATCAGCATTGAATGTGTTCTTGAATGTGAACTTCACGCGAGCAAGCTGGTGACCGAAGTTAAGCTCAACTGCTGAAGGAGCAGCAGCGATTTCAGCATTCATGGTTCTTTCCTCTGCCTTAACATAGAGGAGGTCAGTTGTGGCATTGTTTGTGAATGTGATAGTACCGCCAGTCTTAGCAGCAGCGAATTCAACACCCTTTTCGCCTGCCTTAGGAGCAATAGCCTCGAAGTTGTAAGTCTTGCCAGCCTCCCAGTACTTCAGAGGTGAGTATGTGCTTGTGCCGTCCTCTGTAACGTTTACTACCTGCTTGTTGAAGAGTACGTCTTCACCACGCCAGCCGTACAATTCAAAAGAACCAAGGTTCTTGAGAGTTACGTCGTCAGCAGCACCACGTGTGCTCTTGTTCACGAAAGAGTTGAAACCGATAGCATTACCCTTAGCTACCTCTACAGTCTCGTCGTTGTTGCAGGCTGTGAGTGCAAGACCCATAGCAGCCATACCCATAATAAAGAACTTCTTCATAATTGTTAAATTTTTGAGTTGGTTGTTAATAAATTGAATATAAAATTAGAAATGTTTAAGTCGTTGTTTAGTGTGTCAGCCGTTTTTGTGTTATTTCAGCGGAATCACGATATCCTCGTAATCTCCCCAGCCGTCAACCGAAACGTCGAATCCTGATCCGCCTTGCTTTCCGTCCTCGTCAGAGATTTCCAGACCCTTCACCACGATTACGCCGCCCTGAGGCTGAGCTTCAATCTGCTTTGTGACGTCGAAGTCGAAACTCTTTATAAGTCCGTTCTTCAGTCTTACCTCTAAGTTGAGCGCATAGCTGCGCGGTCCTCGTGTGGGCTGATAGAGCGAGTTGGGCCAGTCAGGAACGCCGAACGACGTCACAATGGCTTGCGCTCCCCACGGTTCCAGAGTGCAGTCGTAGAGTAGGGTGGCTGCGTCGGTTGTGGTATGACCATTGTTCATGTATACTGATGCTGCCATTCCCGAGAGCGCTCCTCTCACAAGGCTGACATACTTCAGACCCTTGCTGAACTCGTATCTCACGAGATACTTGAACACCATCGGGTGCATCGTCACGTTCATCACCGGCATTTCTGTCGTGCGCTCTGACGTATACTTGGCGTTATAGTTGCCATAGAGCATATCAGGCATTGTCACCGTAGGCTCGCCCTTTGCGTCGTTGTTCTTGAAGGGATTGCCCATATAGGTGGATCTGGTTCGTGTACGCGTCGTTGCCTTTGCCGAAGCGAAAGAATACATATCGTCGAAGAGGATGTATTCCGTGTCGTTGTTATAGAACAGCAGTTGATGGTCTCCCGGTTGCAGTCCCACTACGCCGCCTTCCGCAGGCATATTGATCATATCGTTGACGCCCGACTCGCTGAAGACGTGCATACGCAGTCCGGCAGGGATGGCAGGGCGCAGTCCGTCGTATGTCATGCCGTACTTCTCCGGCCATTCAGCCTCTGAGCTCCAAACCTTCTCGTTCAGATTGAGCTCCCATTCCTGCTGGTACGTAGCCACGACGCGGAAGTCGTACTTAGGTGAGTGGACGTCGTGATCGAAGCACAAGTCCTTATGCTCACACGAGGTGAGCGTGGGCATGGCGAGAGCCATAGCGCACAGTGTGCCGATCATCAGTCTGGCTGATTTCTTGCAGTTAATCATTTCTCGCCTCCTTTCTTCGTTTTCGTGTTGTTGTTGCCATGTCCGAGAAGCCATACAAGCGAAACCTCCAGTTTAGTGGGTCCAATCCACTTGCGGTCCTTAGTGGCTTGCCATACGTAGTGTCCGTCGAGCGGAATATACTCATAATAACGTCCGCCCATATATCCAGCAGCGAGGCTGAAGTCAATGTTAAGTCTTTTTGCAATCGGCATAGAGTAGCCGTATTCTGCACCGACGGTGTAGCTCATGCGGTCCCAGAGAGTTCCGCCCGGCACGCCGCCCATATATCCCTTTCCTCCGAACTCGAAGTCGTAGGTGAGCATCTGTGCGTTCAGTCCGATGTGGTGTCCCTGCAGCGGCTTCTCGGCAGCCTTTGCTCCGAAGTACTTTCGTACGCTGAGTCCGCCTCCGTAGATGCGCCAGTAGCGATGGTTATTGTTATGGTTCCACCATCCGTACATCCAGTCTGCCGCTACCGTCCATCGCTTTCCGAGCGAAACCTCCACTCCGATATTAGGCACGAGGAGAGCGTCGTAGAGCATATTGGTCTTGATGGCGAAGTATGCGGGAGAGGTGGTGTCCACCTCAATGATTGGTTCCGGCTCAACCACAGTCTCTGTCTGCTTGGTGTCCTCCACCGGCTTCTCCACTATCTCCGGTTCCGGTGTCTCATACTTCTTTCGTATGGTGACGAGGATTGCGCTGGCGTTTCTTATGGATGGGAAGAACTTGTCGAGCATATAGTTCCATGTACGTCCGTAGTTCATGTCCATGAGTCGCTTCTTGCGGCTGTCCACGAGCGCTCCTTTTTTATTATATGTATATTCCGGAGTTTCGAGCAGCTGGTGTAGCACTTCCTTCTTGTGAGGCATATCTGATTGCTCCACGTAGTAAGCGAGCTTGTCCCAGGGGTCAGTCCATTCCTGACGTACGACGATGCTGTCCTGCAAGCTGATGCGCTGGCGCACATACTGCTCCATGTTGGCGCAGCGACGCTTGGCGAGCTTACGGTTGAACGCATTGCCACCTTCAGGTGATGCCGATCCGCAGAACGTCACCTTAGTAAGTTCGAGTGTGGTGTCGTTAGTGACTTCGTTAAGAAACTCTATAACATTGTTAAGGTTGGCTTCGTTGTCAGCGAATTTTGTGTCGAGAACGCTCGATGCCACCCTAAATCTGATACAGACTTCCTTCTTGTTGTTGTCTTGGGCTGATGCGGTCTGCATGGCGAGCGCCAAGAAGAAGAGTGCTATAAATCTTATCATATAGTAGTCTTGTATTAGTCAAGTTTTTAATTATTGTGTTTAGTTATTTGTTTTTGTGCTTCTTCGTCATTAAGCATAGTCGTAGCCTACGGTGTGATTTATGTCACTCCGCTTAGTTTTCGGATGCAAATATAGTGTAATGGATTTAATCGTGCAAGCTTTCTGCAAGAAAAAATAGTTTTTTTTTGCTGTGTGGGAGAACAATGCTATCCAATATGGCAAAGTCTGCTGATGTCCTCGTCAAACGTGTCGCGGTTAATGGCACGCGTACGCATTGCCGACTTGTAGTTGTAGATGGTCTGCGTGGAATAGAAGAGCAGCGTGGCTATCTCCTGACTGTCCGTCACACCCAGTCGCATAAGGGCATAAATGCGTGCTTCCGTGGTGAGCGAGTTAGGGGATGGCAGTTCTATTTTGGCTTCAGGCAGGAGCAAGGCGTTCAGCTCGTCCACGAAGCCGGGATAGAGTTCGATGAATGCCCGATCGAATCGGGTATGGAAAGTGGTGGCTTCCTCTTCCGCCAGCTTATAGCTGTTGATGGTCTTGAGAAGGTCCGCCGCCTGATTGGTCTTAATCTTACGGCTCACGAGCTTGCGGTATTCGATGAGCTTGCGGATATACACGGCGCTGATGTCCATGAACAGCCGCATGTAAGTTTCGCGTCGGTGGTTGGTGGCAATGAGTTTTTCGTTCAGTTCGGTGAGCTGTCTGTTCTGGCTTCTCACCTCGCGTCGGCTTCCTGCCAGCCACTTGTTCTGCTTATATCCGAAGAAAGCCATTGCGAACAGTACGAGCGACATGAAGCTGACCACAGCCAGCACGCCCCTCACGATGCGCTCCTTATGCGCCAATGCCTCTTGGTTGGCAGTGGCGATGATGGGGAGGATGTTCGAAATCTCGAGCATTCGCAGGCGGTTGTTATAGAACTTTGCGTCTTCCATGGAGCAATAAATGTATCGTGCTGCATGGTCAGCGTATTTTGCATCCTTCTTATATAAATATGTGGAAAACTCCTGCAGCGCCAGATTTTCCTTCAACGGACACACCATATCAGATATGGCTGCTTCTATGATGTATTTCTCGTAGAACTGCGTCTTGCCAATCTCGCGATAATAGCGTGCTATGCAGTATGCCGCCGAGGCGTGCACACGGCTGTTGACCGGGCTATGCATAAGGGCTGTGGTATACAGGCTCAGCACGTTCTTGCCCAAAGGATTCTGCATGAAGGCAAGTTCGGCGTTGAGATAAGCATGCAGGGCAGTATTGTCATTGCTGGTGGCGCTGACCGTCAGCTTCAGATAGTGATGCTTCTTCTTGTGCAGATCGTCCTTGAATTCCGACTTGTCGCAGAACGACTCCCAGTAACTATATAGCCACGTGAAGGTGTAATAATAGTATTGTCTGAGACGTGGCGGAACGCCCTCCTTGCCTATTTCGTTCAGAAGAGCTTCCGACTGGCTGTAGAGTCCGCCCGTCGACAGCACGGCTGCACGGTTGATGCGGTTGAGCATGGTAAAGTAAGCGTCGTTGTCGCTCTGCGAGAGAGCCAGTCCGCGGTCTGCGTAGACCAAAGCCGAGTCGTAACGATAGGTATAGTATTCGCGATAAATCTTGTCGAGAATGGCGAGTCGTGCCGTATTGTTGTCGGCAGTCCTTAGGCACAGCTTCAGCTGTTTCAGCTTTTCTTCCTTCTGTTTTGCATAAACGTCACGCTTCTCAATATAGCTGTCGAGAAGCTCCAGAAGGTGTCGTTCGTCCGTGATGTCCGTAGTAGCCAAAGTCTGTTTTGCCATAGCAGACACGGACATAAGGATAAGAAGAATGTAAAGAAACAGTCGCATAACTATGGTTTATTGGGTTTAATGCTGCAAATTTAGCATTTATATCCGAAATAAAACCATCTACTTTGATAAAAATTTCTTAACATACGAACATTTTGATTATTAGCAAGTTATGCTTTTGTGTTTTCTCATTATTATCTACTTTGCGTTTACGCAGACATACATTCTGCCGATATAGCAAGTAATTTTGCAATCGAAAACAAAAACGCATCACACATATGAACCTTAAACTCAAAACATTCTCTTTTGCCCTTATGGCTTCAGCCTCAACGGGCGTGTATGCACAAACGCATACAGAAAACAATTCTGCCAACGATTCGGAGCAGCCTAAGAAGGAAGAACGCAACGTCATGCTCAACGCAGCTGACGCCAACAAGCCTCGCGAAATTCAGATTGGTCTGCCGAGTGAGGACGTCACCGTGTATGAGAACGGCTTGCCAGCCGTCTATTCTTCGTCCGTGCACAGGCTGTCCGCCCACTGGCGCAGCGACGCTTCGCTAAAAGGCACCGACCTTATGACGCCCTCCGAGAGCGCCATCCGTACTGGTAACATCGCTTATGCCGTTTCGGCTTTCAGCGAGTTGGGCGAAAAGAAGTTCAGCGGAAAGCTCAACTATAAGGCCAATCACTTCGGCATGCAGAACTTCGACCTCAACCTCTCCGGTGGCATCGGCGACCGCTGGCTCTACACAGCCGGCATGTATCAGAACTTCGATCCGGGCAGCTTCAAGCTCCGCTTTACCGATTACGCCGACCGCACGCAGATTTATCACTTAGGTCTGACACGCATCCTCGGTGACGGCAAGGGCAGAATCTCCTTATTATATAAGTATTCTAACAGCAAGAACCCTGGCAACTTCGCCAATGCCGCTCCATTCATCTATGCCGGTGACGGCAGCATCAAGAAGCTTGCCGGCTTCGATCCTGGCCTCGATTCGTACGTTCAGCGCCAGGGGTCGTTCAGGTATCTCAACACCAAGACCGGCAAGATGGAGACATGGAACATGACTGACGGCAATGACAACCATGCCAATGAGGTGGCATTGATAAGCCAGTATCAGTTTGACAATGGCTGGCTGTGGAAGCTCAACGCTAAATACATGAATGCTCCACGCGCCAATTTCGTGGACTACGGCGGCAGCACCATCTCCGAGGTGAGCGAGGCGGACGGCTATCAGCTCTCCGACGGTTCGGCATACAGCGGCCTCATAGAGGGACGCCGCACGTGGCTCCACTTCGGTAAGGTGAGCAACGCCCTTCTGACCACAGAGATGAGCAAGCAGGTAGGCAGTCATAAGCTGATGATAGGCTTAAACGAATGGTATTACCATCTCAACTATTATTCGTCATCATTCCAGTGGGCTAGCACCGTGGAGGCTTATCCTCGAACCCTCAGCCAGATGTACGTCAATCCGCTCGACCCCACGCAGACAGCCCGTCGCTCAGAGACGTTCGGCTATAACGAGCTTAGCCCTGAATATACCAAGGGTTCGGAGAACAAGTTGGCGCTCTACTTCACCGACGAATGGAGAGTCTCGCCGAAGTTCAAGGTGTTCTATGGCGGACGTCTGGAGTATTACCGCATGGCTGCCGACCAGATAGCCGCATCACGCTTCAGCGGCTTCCATCTCGGCAACTATAACACTTACTCCACCGCTGCCGACGGTTCTATAGTAGCTACCGAGCATAACATTGCTCCTGCAAATGTCACCAAGAATAAGCTCAACTATGCAGCAACTTTGCAGATGACATACAACGTGACAAAGCAGTTTGGTCTTACAGCCGACGCCACCGTAGCCACCCGCTTCCCGCGCATCAGCGAGTATGCCGGAACCGGCCCTACAGAGGAGCAGTATAAGCGTGTGACCATCCCGTTGGTTCGTGGCGGAATATTCTACAGAAACAACTGGATAGACCTCTCATCGATGGTGACATACATATCGAAGAGCAACAACATTGACCAGCAGAACCTCACGAAGCCCGGCACATCAGAGGGCAAGACGGTGCTGCTCATCTATAACATCCAGACCTTGGGATGGACAACCTCAGCCGAGATTTCTCCGTTCAAGAACTTCCACATGCACGCCCTCTTCACTTATCAGAAGCCGGTGTATAAGAACTATAACGCCAGCGTGACGTTCAGCGACGGTCAGACCATGAGCGTCAATGCCAACAACAAGATAGTGAAGGAGATACCGCAGGTGCTCATCGAGCTGGATCCCAAGTATGACATCACCAAGAACCTCAACGCATGGCTCAGCTTCCGCTACTTCGGCAAGACCTACGCCAACCTTCAGGAGGCACTCTACTTCAACGGTCATTGGGAAACCTTTGGCGGCATCAACTGGAATGTCAACAAGAAACTCAGCCTCGGCGTGAGCGTCGTCAACTTCTTGAATGAGAAGGGAGCAAAGGGAACCATCAGCGGCTCGGAGCTTATCACGAAGGAAGAGGCTGGCAAGTATGCCGGCAAGTATATGAGCGGCAACTACCTGCGCCCGTTCACAGTGGAGTTCAGCGCAGGCATCAAGTTCTGATGATGTGAGAAAGAGCAAGAACAAGAATTATCTACCAATAATAAAAACCATACAACAATGAGAAAATCAATAATGCTGATTGCGGCAATGTGTATGACCTCGGTCATGACATTCGCCCAAAAGACCATCCGTGTGTCAACGGACAAGACTGACCTTGTGATGAAAGTTTCGCCGAAGGGCCGCCTCTATCAGGTTTATCTCGGCGACAAGATGCTTAATCCGTCTGACTATGACAACCTCAAGTGGGACGTGTATGCGGCTTCGGACGGATCCGTCAGCCAGCGCGGACATGAGGTGTATGCCACATCAGGCGCTGAGGAATACTTCGAGCCAGCCGTAGCAGTAACCCACGCCGACGGCAATATGACCACCTATCTGTATTATCAGTCGGCTGAGCAGAAGGCAGTGAAGGGTGGCACGGAGACCATAATCACCCTTCAGGACAAGGTCTATCCTCTGACCGTGAAGCTCCATTACGTGGCATACGCCAAGGAGAACGTCATAAAGGCTTGGAGCGAGATATCACATAAGGAGAAGTCGCCCATCACATTGTGGCGCTACAGCTCGACGATGCTCTACTTTAAAGCCAACAAGTATTTCCTCACCAACTATCATAGCGACTGGGCAAAGGAAGGACAGCCCGAGACCACGCAGCTGAGCACCGGCAAGAAAATCATCGACACCAAGCTCGGCACACGCGCAGCCATGCACGCCGAGCCCTTCTTCGAGTTGGGCTTCGACGAGCCGGCAAAGGAGAATGAGGGCAAGGTGATGCTCGGCACGATAGGATGGCCCGGCAATTTCCGCTTCACCTTCGAGGTGGACAACGTGGGTGCGCTCCGCGTTATCCCCGCCATCAATCCTTATGCTTCCGACTATAAGCTGAAGGCTGGCGAGGTGTTCACGACGCCTGAATTTATCTTCGCCATGAGCGACAACGGCATGGGAGAGGCTTCGCGCAACTTGCACAACTGGGCACGCCAGTATCAGGTGAACATGGGCATGGACGACCGCCTCACACTCCTCAACAACTGGGAGAACACGGGCTTCGACTTTAATCAGCAGAGCCTCGCCGAGCTGATGAAGGACGCCAAGGATCTGGGCGTGGACATGTTCTTGCTGGACGACGGATGGTTCGCCAACAAGTATCCGCGCAAGGACGACCATGCCGGACTGGGCGACTGGGACGCCACGAAGAGCAAGCTGCCCGAAGGCATACCTGGACTGGTGAGAGACGCAAATAAGGCTGGAGTGAAGTTCGGAATATGGATAGAGCCGGAGATGGTCAATCCCAAGAGCGAACTCTTCGAGAAACATCCCGACTGGGTGATAATGCAGCCACAGCGCGACACATATTATTATCGCAACCAGCTGGTGCTCGACATCAGCAACCCCAAGGTGCAGGAATATGTGTTCGGCATCGTGGACCGCATCATGACCGAGAATCCCGACGTGGCTTACTTTAAGTGGGACTGCAACAGCGTCATCACTAACATCTATTCGCCCTACCACAAGCAGAACCAGGGCAACTTCTACATCGACCACGTGCGTGGCATCTACAATGTGCTCACACGCATTCACAAGAAGTATCCGAAGCTGCCTATGATGCTCTGCTCAGGCGGTGGCGGCAGAATGGACTACGAGATGCTGAAGTACTTCACCGAGTTCTGGTGCTCGGACGACACCGACCCGTACGAGCGCCTCTACATCCAGTGGAGCCTGTCGAAGTTCTTCCCTGCAAAGACCATGGGATCGCATGTGACAAACTGGAACAAGAACACGTCCGTGAAGTTCCGCACCGACGTATGCAGCTCATGCAAGCTTGGCTTCGACATCGACCTCAAGTCGCTCTCTGCTGACGACTATAAGTTTGTGCAGCAGGCTGTAAAGAACTATAACAGCATGAAGCCGATGATTCTGGAGGGCGACCAGTATCGCCTTGTGTCGCCCTACGAGGGCAGCCATTGCGCCATCAATTATGTCAGCAAGGACAAGCAGCGTGCGGTGCTCTTCGCCTACGACCTGCATCCTCGCTATAAGGAGCCGCAGCAGAACGTGAAGCTGCAGGGCTTGGACGCCAGCAAGACATACACCGTGAAGGAGACAAACCTGATGCCGGGCAAGCAGTCGGAGCTGGAGTGCGACGGCAAGCAGTATAGCGGCGACTATCTGATGAAGGTTGGTCTGAACGTGTTCACGGCGCAGGACGGCACAAGCCATGTGCTGACGCTGGAGTAAGCATCGCGTGCACCAAATGTAACGAGCCTTCGTACCAACTGGGACGAAGGCTCGTATCGTTTGGGATAATACCACCCAACTGGTAATAAATTCTGAAATTGAGGTATGGCTGTTATTTGGTAAAATGCTTAACTTTGCAGCGTGAAAGTTTTTTTGATAACCAAATAACAGCTATAAGATATGTATATAGAGAAGATAAAGACACCTGCCGACCTTAAGGGCATGGACATCGAGACACTTAACATTGTGGCTGACGAGACACGTCAGGCTGTGCTCAATCGTGTCAGCAAGCATGGCGGACACGTGGGACCAAACCTTGGATTCGTGGAGGCTACGGTGGCATTGCATTACGTGTTTGATGCGCCGAAGGACAAGCTGGTGTTTGACGTCAGCCACCAGTGTTATCCGCATAAGGTGCTGACAGGACGTGCTGCCGGATTCCTCGGCAACGTGGACGACATGAACGCCATATCAGGATATTCGTCTCCGGCAGAGTGTCCTGAGTACGACAACTTTGAGGTGGGACATACCTCCACATCCATCAGCCTTGCCACGGGACTGCAGAAGGCACGCGACGTGAAGGGCACGAAGGAGAACATCATTGCCGTTATCGGCGACGGATCGTTGTCGGGCGGCGAGGCTTTCGAAGGACTTGACGAGGCGTCGGAGCTTGGCACGGGCATCATCATCGTTGTGAACGACAACGAGATGTCCATAGCCGAGAACCACGGAGGAATATACAAGAACCTTCGTGCGCTGCGCGAGAGCAACGGCATGTGCGAGCACAACTGGTTTAAGGCGTGGGGCTTCGACTATAAATACCTGGAGCAGGGCAACGACATCGCTAAGCTTATTGAGGTGTTCCGTAGCGTTAAGGACACTGACCGTCCCACCGTAGTGCATATCCATACGGAGAAGGGTCACGGTTATGCTCCCGCTGTGAAGAACAAGGAGGCATGGCATTGGGGACTGCCGTTCAATCTGGATGACGGTAGCCGTCCGGTTCGCAATGCAGACGGAACCATGCCGGAGGTGAAGCCGTGCGAGACATATCAGGACCTCTTCAGCGACTGGATGCTCCGCGAGATGAAGCAGGACAAGACGCTCATAGCCGTGACAGCAGGAACGCCGACAGCAGCCGGCTTCACAGCCGACAAGCGCAAGGAGGCTGGCTCACAGCACATTGACATGGGCATAGCCGAGGAACAGGCTGTGGCTATGATTTCGGGAATGGCAAAGGGCGGACTTCACCCCGTCTGGACCGTATACAGCACCTTCTTGCAGCGCACCTACGACCAGATAGCGCAGGACCTGTGCATCAACAGCAATCCGGCTGTCATCAACGTAGTGGGTGGCGGTGTCAACTCGATGAACGACATCACGCACATCTGCCTCTTCGACATTCCGATGCTCTGCAGCATCCCGGGACTCGTGTATCTGGCTCCGACCACCTGCGAGGAATACTTCGCCATGATGCGTTGGGCTATACTTCAGGACCGGAAGCCGATAGCCATCCGCATGCCGAGCAACGGCGTGGTGCACACGACGGAGAAGGTGGACGAGGAATATGGCTATGAAGCCAAGTATAAGGTTATGCACAAGGGTTCTGAGGTGGCGATTATCGCAGCCGGATCGTTCTATCAGAAGGGTGAGAACGTGGTGCGAATGCTTGCCGACAAGGGCATAGACGCCACGCTCATCAATCCTCGCTACCTTAACGAGGTGGACGCTGAGACGCTGGAAGCGCTGAAGGCAGACCATCAGCTGGTGGTGACGCTGGAGGACGGCAGCAAGGACGGCGGCTTCGGAGAGCGCATCGCTTCATATTACGGCACGTCGGACATGAAGGTGCTCGTGGGTGGAGTGAAGAAGGGACTGTATGACCGATACGACGTGAAGCAGCTGCTCGCAGACAACCGTCTGCTGGACGAGCAGATTGTGGAGGACGTAGCTCGAATTTTGAATTAGGAATTTTGAGTTAGGAGTTGAGAGAAGAAAAAGTTGGGAGTTGAGGGTTGAAAGTTGAAAGTTATGATTACCTTTGTCTGGAAATATCGTTGATAGAAGAAGCAGCATATCATAACTCTCAACTTTCAACCCTCAACTCTCAATTCATATATGGCATTATCCAACATAGAGAAACATTATAACAAGCATCCTGAAGACCTTCGTTTGCAGCGCAGACACGGCATTGTGGAGTTTGAAACCACAATGCATCACTTGCGCCGCTTCATCCATCCCGACTCGTTCTTGCTCGACATCGGAGCAGGAACCGGTCGCTATACCTCTGCGCTGATGGCTGAAGGCTATCGGGTGAAGGCAGTGGAGCTGGTGCGCCGTAACATCGAGGTGTTCCTCAAGCGTGAACCGGGAGCCGACGTGGTGCAGGGCGACGCACGCGACATGCCGTTCATCCCCACGGCAACGGCAGACGTTACGCTGCTGCTCGGTCCGCTCTATCATCTCATCGGCGACGAGGAGAAGCTCAAGGCGCTGAACGAGGCGAAGCGTGTGACCAAACCCGGCGGACTGATTTTCGTGGCTTATCTCATGAACGAATACAGCATCCTCTCGTATTGCTTCGACGAAGACCGCATTGGCGGACTGCTGGAGCGTGGAGCCGTGGACAAGAACTTCCATATACAGGCATCGGCAGACGAACTTTACGACTATGTCCGTTTGGACGACATAAACCGTCTGGACGAAAGTGCCGGGCTGGAGCGCGTCACCATCTTCTCGCCCGACGGAGCGTCCGACTATATGCGCACCCGACTCAACCGTATGAGTGATGAGACATTCGCACACTTCATAGAGTACCAGAAGACAATCTCGGAGCGTGCAGACCTGATAGGAGCCGGCAGTCATGTGGTGGATGTGGTCAGAGTTCCCTTATAATATAATGTAGGCAGACAAGGCAATGAAGAAAGCAATAGTAATGGGAGCCACGTCCGGCATCGGACTGGAGGTGGCGCGTCTCCTTGCAGAGCGAGGATATAAGGTGGGCGTGGCAGGACGACGTGTGGAGCGCCTTGCAGAGGCTGTGCGTAAGACGGACGGCATTGTGGCGTATCGTCAGATTGACGTTAACGACGAGGCGGCGCCGGAGAAGCTGAACGAACTTATAGCAGAGCTTGGCGGCATCGATCTCTATTTTCATAGTTCGGGAATAGGGTGGGAGAACGTCGGGCTTGACGTAGAGCGCGAGATGAAGACCGTCGAAACAAATGGCGTCGGCTTCACCCGTATGGTTACGGCAGCGTACAGATGGTTTGCGGACAACAACGTGAGAGGCCATATAGCCTGCATCACCTCCATTGCCCGCACACGCGGACTGGGAGCAGCGCCAGCTTATTCAGCCACAAAGCGCTTCCAGTCGCATTATCTGGAGTGTCTTTCGCAGCAGTCGCGCATGCGCCGCCTCGGCATCCGCATCACCGACATCCGCCCCGGCTTCGTTGCCACCGACCTGATAGCCGGCAGCAACTTCCCATTACAGCTGTCAGCAGAACGCGTGGCAGACACCATCGTCAAGGCAGTGTTGCGAGGCAAGGAGACAGTAACAATAGACTGGCGCTACCGTCTGCTTGTTGCAGCATGGGCAATGATACCACGCTGGCTGTGGACAAGATTGCGGTTTGTGAAGTGAAGAATTCTTAAATCTAAATAATATGAAAAGAGTTTTATCAGATTTCTTATTGTTAACAGCATTCCTTACGCTATGCTTGACAGCTTCGGCAAAGCCGCGTTCTTTCAAGCAGGCGCAATCAATAGCAGAACGTCAAGCCCAAAAGCTTGGCATCGTAATAGACCAGTCGTCCTTAGCCAAAGCCCCAAGGCTGAACGGCGTAACCGACGACAACACGTCCAAACCTTACTTTGTCTTCCCCAACGGTGAGGAGAAAGGCTTTACTGTGGTTTCGGGTGACGACCGCTTCCCTGAAATCGTCGGCTACTCGGACCGAGGCACATATTCCGAAGACAAGTTGCCGGAAGGATATGTGGATTTCCTTCAGCAGTACAAGGAGATGGTGGAGGCAGTGGAGAAAGGCGACAACTCAGCCCTCAAGACCATAGCAGAAGCCAGACAGATGCGTACGGAAGGCACCAAGAGCGCAGCGGTGGCACCCTTGCTTGGCAATATACAATGGGGGCAGGACGAACCTTTTAACAGAATGTGTCCTCTATATAACGGAAATTATCGTTCTGTGACTGGCTGTACAGCCACAGCCATGGCTCAGGTTTTGGCATACTGGAAATATCCCGAGGTGCTGAACTCGGACATTGATTCGTATGATACAGAAACATATAATCTGCGGATTCCAACCATATATGCGGATGAACAAACGAATTATGACTGGGACAACATGCTCGACTCTTACCATGACGGCAACTATACTGACGAGCAGGCTGACGCTGTGGCAAAGCTTATGTATCATTGCGGTGCGGCGGTGCAGATGGATTATGGTTCGGTTTCGGGTTCATACTATGATATTTCCGCTTTGGCTAATAATTTCGGATATGATGCCGATCTTATGAAAAACCTTTATCGTTTCTCTTTTACCGTAAAGGAATGGAGCGCAATAATAGATAATGAGCTTCTGAATAAGCGCCCTATACTTTATTCAGGAAGTTCGTCCAGTGGTGGTCATGCGTTTGTTTGTGACGGTGCGGACGGAAACGGACTTTATCATATTAATTGGGGATGGAACGGCTATCAAGACGGATATTTTGATATTACCATTCTCAATCCGGAAAAGGGAGGCACCGGTTCTGGTACGGCTGTTGATGGCTATAACCGTAACTGTCAGATGATTATCGGTATTCAGCCTGATAATGGCGTATACGACGAGCCGATTGTTAGTGTTCCAAGTATTTTTATCTATGTTATGTATAAGGGTAGTGGCACTAAAATTCTTAAAGGTACACGTGATGACGTTAATGGCAAGTTTAAGATTGCTTTAGATGATTACTTTACTAATATCACTAATAAGGATTTCAATGGATTTATTTCTTATGGAATAATAAATGAAGACGGTTCGTATACGCCGATAGCTGATGGTGTGGAAGTGAACTTTGCGGCTTCTGACGATGGCAGTTCGGGTTTCTATGGATATTTATTTGATGATATTGAATATGCTTTCCCCGTAGGAACCTACAACATATTCCCATTGTTTAGTGAGGACAGCGTGACATGGCGTAGATGTCCGGATTACCCTAATAGTGTTTATAGACAGCGAGTTGTTGAGGTAACTGATACAACATTGCAAGTGACAGAGACTCCGCTTACCGCTGAGATTAAAAATGTGGAAGAAGTGCTTGGCGATTTATATACCGATTTCACTATGAATTTGACAACCATCTCTCAAGTTGACTTTGAAGGTTTTCTGGATGTGTATGCGTCGCCGACAGAGGATGGTAAAGGCAAACTAATAGGGTATTTGTATACTTCGGTCCTTGCCAATTCTTCAAAAGAAATTCCGTTCATGATGACAGTTCCTACGGGCTATGAGTATGTATGGGTGAAAGAGCATAGTAGCGGCAATATGATAAGCGGCATTCAGCACTTTGACGTCAATGAGTCTGTCGCTCCTTCTGTGTCGATTGTAAGTGTGGAGTCAAATGCAGAGCCTGGTCTTTACGAGACAGAAAAGGCTTATGATGATGGCAGGCTTGTGAAGATGCCAAAGACAAGAGAAGGCATAGCCAAGTTCAGATTCGGTCTGAAGAATGACGGTGGAAGAACCACGATAAACTATGCTGTATATGTCAAGAACACCGAAACAAATGAGGGCTATTATAGAATACATTATGATGTGAAGACTCCTGGTGACGGTCAGATCACTTATATAAACGATTCTATTTCAGCAAATCAATTAGATGGAAGATGTGCAGTTGCTACTGTCTGCACTCTTGGCAGTAACGGTTCGTACTATCTGATACCGACATCACTTCCGGAATGGACGCTTCCGTATGTTGACGACCCGGAAGGTGGTGTGACATATAATGGTTGCTACACAGCCGTCTATATCGGTGACAACGAAACTGGTGTCGGCGGTGTGGACGTTGAGAGCGGCATACATGTGATTGGCGGAAAGGGAGAGATTGTCCTGATATCAGACAAGACATGCGTCATCCCAGTCTACTCTGCAGGAGGCATGAAGGTCTGCGAGGTGAATGTTACGGAGAATGCTGCGCAGCGTGTGGCTGTCAAGCCGGGATTATACATCGTGAAGAATCAGAAAGTGATTGTTCAGTAACGGAATGTAAGCATAAACAATAAGGTGCCACTTCGGGTAAGAAGACCCGGAGTGGCACCTTTGTCTTTATAAACAAACATGTTGTTTTGATGATTAGATGTTCAGGCTGACGTAAGCACGGTCATCGAAGCTGGCGTTACCCTCCACTAATCCCTTGGTGGCAACGAAGTCAGTGATGTTCTGCGGGTCTGTGGCGAGATGCTTGGCAAGAGCCTCCTCGCTCTCACGCAGTGTAGGGAGCAGGGTGGGGTAGCCGTCGGAGGCAAGCACCACGGAATGAGCAGCCGTGATGATGCGGGTGCCAGGCATATAGATGGGCGTTCCGTCAATGACCGCATACTGACGGTTCTGACCTTCGAGCATAGCCTTAATCAGTTGAGGTTCAATGGTGCGTCGTGCCTCTTTAGGTGCCATGCCGTTCTTTATGAGCGTGGCACGCTGCATGGCAATCTCATGTTCGTAAGGCTTCGAGTTGTCATAGTATTTGCCGTCAATGATAGCTTGGCAGTCGCCCACCATCCACACTTCCTTCCTCCTCTCGCTATAGACAATGGCAGAAGCCGTGAGGCGTTCTTCAGGATGCTCCGCCATTCGCTCAGCGATGCCACGCCCTGCATATTCCTCCGCAATGCGATGCGTTATGCCTTGGCAGAAGTGGTCCATCGTAGAGTCAGCCGCCATCTGCCTGATATAGTCGCAGATAAGCAGCATAGCAAAGCGTCCGTTCTTCATTGAAGCGTCCAGTCGCAATGGCGTCTTGCTCGTGCTGCCGTCAATGACAGCAGCAAAGTGAGGCGTAATGACAATGCCGTCCTCACAGTCAGCAGCAGTATGCTTGCCGCAAATGAATTGTTCAGTTATGGTCATAGAGTCGTATTTTTCTATCGCGAAATTACTGTTATTTTCCTAAAACATAGGCAAAATCAAAGCGAAACTTTCCTAAAACATAGGCAAAACTGAGATTAAATCTTCCTAAAGCATAGGCAAGAGCTAAACCGCATCTTTTCCGTAAAGATGCAGTCCGTACACTGCATAAATCATCATAAAGATGCAGTGTATAGACTGCATCCCTTCGTTGTCCAGGCAAATTGTTCTATCAATTCAAAACTCCTAATTCCTAATTCGGACGGCATCTGCCGTCCATGCAAATATTGTACAAAGAGTAAAAACCTGTTACAAAATAAAAAATGATTATAGAGTTTTTGAGAGCCGTTTTTTATGGTTTATGTTGCGCTTCTGACACCCTAATTTATCAATACAGCCTCTTTTGCACTCCAATAGTAACGCTATAAGAGTGCAAAAGAGGCTGTATTGCATGATAATAGAGGCTGTATTGGAGTGTAAAAGAGGCTCTATAGCAACCCAAAGATGCTTGTTTTGCTTCGTCATCCATTGCACACTTCTCTTCTTTGTAGCATAATCGTCTGTGCGTCAATATGCTATCGTTGCACGCTCAAAACTCAAGAATTTCGCACCAAAGATTTCTTAGTGCGCTGAACGAGGCGTATTGAGCGTTAGAAATGCAAATATTGTATAGGTTGGAAGGCAAGAAGTACATGTTAGCGATTAACATCCATTAACTCGTCTTTTGCTGTTTCAATGGCTGTAAGTTTCAATTCGTCTTCACCTTCCAAAGCATCCAATACTTTGTCGGCAAGCCAAAGGGTGAGCATTTCCTTTTCATCCACTTTGAAGTATGTTGCCATTTGAATTACTTGGCTTCTCTTTGCTCGCCTATCACCACGTTCAATCTTGCTGAACATAGGTGTGTCTATTTCTAAGTATGCAGCTACTTGTCGCTGCAATATTCCTTGTTCGTCTCTAAGAGACCTTATCTTGTTTCCTAATAACATATCCGTTTTATTCTTTGTCTAATATTACGATTTCCCAATAGCCTCCAAATCTACCACCTGTTCGTTTTATTTTGCCTAATTCACGAAGTTTACGTATTTGCTTCTCAACTCCTCGTGAAGACATATTCAATTGCATTGCGATTTCAGCGGCTGTTATATGTGGGTCTTGTTTTATAATATCTATAATCAAGTCCTTTGTTTCCGAACTTCTTTCCGAACTTTTCGTTTTTGTTTCCGAACTTCTTTCCGAACCAAGTATGTCTGTTTCCGAACTGTTGCTATTCGTTTCCGAACTTTCACGACATCCTTCATGAACAGGAATAGTAACCAAGAACGTCAAGCGGTCATCTGTAGTTTCAAAGATGGCACGTGGTGAACCATTCTCTGCTAACTTTGTTTGTATTGTTGGAACACCAGTTGAGCGACCTTCTGTAAGGTCAAGTTCTTTTAAGAAATCACCCAAACGACGGTTGCGATAGCGACGGCTTTTTAGCATATCGCCCTTTTCTATATCCTCCTTGGAGATGCTTCTGTCAGGTCCAGGACAATTGAGTATAGAGATTCCGCTTGGTTCAATGGTAATCTCTATTGGTTCATGCTGCAAGAAATCTCTGTGATATACAGAGTTTACAACTGCTTCCTCAATAGCATCGTATGGATAGTTCCAAAAACGTTCTGCCTCCTGCCTACCGGAAATCTTACGCACATGCTCTTTGAGTACATTGCTCTTGATGTAATCCATTGTCTGTTTTATCATCTGCGGAACACTGCCTTTGAATGTAACTTCTGTGAAATTGTTTGGATCATTCATCTTTCCGTTAGGGAATGTCACTACATCAATCTGAGTGTAAGGGAAGAACTTGCTTGGATTTTCACAGAACATCATGGCTGCCACGTTGCGAAGCAAGCGATTTTCTTTCGGACCTGTGTAAAGCTCCATTTGGTCAAGTATGGTAGGAAGTGGTGTCGCAATCACATCGTCAGCCAATTTGCTACCCACTTTTACGAGATAATCACGGAGAAGTACCAGCGATATGTCCTCCAACTGAATTCCGCTATTGCCACGTTCGTCAAAAGGAACACGATTAGCTAGCTCTCGTAATTCATCGAGAGCGTCACCTTTTGCTTCAATGCTACTTGTGCCACTTCGTATATAGAAATATTCTTTTGAGCCTTTGGCTGTTACGTTTACAGGAACTGAATATGGACGATAGCTACCTGCAGGACACCATATCACAATCAGTTGTTTACCATCAATCTCCTCAACAGAAGTTCGAGGCAAGTAGTATGGAGCCATTTTGTTGTTATATCCTACCATCTCCTGCAAGATGCCGTCAATTTTTTCCATTGGCACACCCTCTACAGGGCGAATAGCCATGCCTGTTTTATCATCTGTATCAACACCTACGATGATATATCCACCACCAAGGTCATCGAGGTCGTTTGCGAAAGCACATATACTATGGTATATGCTGCCTGGATTCCAACCATTCTTGAACTCAATGCGATTGGATTCTATTTTCTGCTTGTTAAGCAGGTCGTTTATGTTTATTGCCAGTGCCATATTGTTTATTTTATACAAATGTTCAAAAGGCTATCTATCGTTTTGTCCAAGGACTCTTTATATAAAAGGCCTTCAATATATTCGTTGGGAATGGAGGAGTAGCCGTATTTCGCTCCAAGTACTGCACATGCCACTGCCGCATTTGTATCTGCATCGCCTCCTGCATTCACCACAACAAGAAGCCCATCAACAAATGAAGTCGTATGCCAGTAAGTCCAAAGAGCCACTGATAATGTAACTAAAGTATAGCCCATGTGGTCATAGTCTACCAAATTCTTAACATCTGATTCACACCATGCTTTGTCCACGTATTCGCAGATTTCTGCATCATATAACTGTGCCAAACTTTTTATTTGAAATAATGTCGGTGGTTGCATACCATAAACCAATGCGTGTATAAGTTCGGACACTATTACGCATGAGCCGACACATCTTGGATCGTAATGGGTGAGCCGACAAATATTTTCTGCGCAAGTCCTTACTTCTTTTGGAAAAAGGCCGACGACTGAGGTACGCATCAGCCCACCATTTGCTGCAGACTGAAACTTGTTCATTTCCCATACCTTGTGGGATACATCAAACGGATGCTCCACATAGTCGCCAATCATCAGCACCTTATAGGTATTTTCTCCAATACCCATAGGAGTGCCATTGGCCCAGTCTTTGAAGTGTCGGGCGATGTTGTAAAAATTAACACCCTTGTCTTCAATGACCTCATCAGCAATACAGAGCATCATGTCGGTATCGTCCGTCCAGTCGCCAATTTCCCAACGTTTCCGATATCTGTCTTGGTATATCTGCTTGTAGTGTTGTAATCCATGAGGATATTTCCCAGCGATATCCTCATCTGTCATGAATTCTGTCCCCAATCCGAGTGCATCGCCTATGGCTTGACCATAAAGGCAACCTCTAAATCTGTCAATAGTTTTATGCTCCATAGCCGTATAAATCTAAATTTTGACATTGGTTGTTGTTTTGATACAATTCGCTATAATCAGTTGATTTCGCTATAAATCTCGTCATTTTTTGACGGATTCAAAAAGATTCTCCGTTATAATTCCGTAAAAAGTCGCTATAATAGCTCCTCTTATGATTGAGGCATGGTATACCAAGTTCGCCCTTCCGCTTTTATTAAACACTCTTTACTCATGTTTTTCAGCAAATCTACGAGCATACGAAGTTGTTGCTCTTCCGTTTTATTCCGTGGCAGCACATCTTTGATATATTCGTAGATACTATCTCGCTTGGCACCTTCACTGCCAGCATTGCTGAGATATTGTAGAATCATTTGACGCAACCTCTCCTTATCCAATCCTTTCGTTTTTGTATAAGAAGGCAGTTGGTTAGTATTCTTTGCAATGCTAAGAGAAATACCCCCATTCCGTATCAGACCACACTTGCCAAGGAATGTCTGAACGCTCCAAGCGTTCACTTCTTCCGTAGGTATGCGACTATGAACCTTCTTGAACATCATTCGAGCCTTGGCAATGGCCACCTCATCCAAATCGTCTATTGTAGCATCAGATACAATCTCGGCAGACCAATCCTTAGCTGTATAGATTGGCTCTTCGAGGATGACACTCATCCTTTCGTTAGTCATTTCAACCAAAGAATCTTCTATCCGCTGCCATGCCTTCTTGTGGGCAAGGACAGGACGGCGAGGCAAGTGCTTTGGGATATGTATTATCCATACTCGCTTGTCTGTATCTTCTGTTACAAACTCCTCTATGCTTAATCCTTCTGAAGAAAGATAAGTGCATTGTTCCGCCAGTTTGAAAGTTGCAGACTGTGTATTTGCAGGTTGCCCATTAAAGGTAAGCCTTGAAATGTCAGTCCCAACTATTTCAAGTGTCTTGTCCTTAACACCAATCACAAGATGTCCTCCCTCCATGTTAGCAATAGCCGACACGTAGGAAATGACATCATTCTTCTCGTTCCCACAGAACGAGTTCTTCAGATTCTTAAATTCCTTCCATTCGCAGCGAGCATTCTCCTGCGGATATTTGCGGAGGAGGTATTGTTGTAGTTCTTGTTCGAGCATAACTTCTCTTCAATAAATAATATAGCTTATAAACAAATCTATGCCAACAATGTAACAATCCTAATTATAACATATAATTTCACGTTAATTAGTTTCATGTTCCTGTAATAGTTTCCGATGTAGGATTCTGTTTGTGCAGTTCAAAGTTCCGCATAGCTATAGCTTTGTTATCGTTAGCATAACAATATTCACACTTGTGAATACATGTGTTGTATTGGCCTATATCCTTAGCCTTCATGCACCCACAGAATTCCCGTTGTCCCTTGTCTTTGTTGTCGCCACGAGTGGCATACTTGCCATTCTCTAAGACTATGGCATCTGCTGGTAAAGAATCTAATTCACCAAAAAAATCAAGCTGGGGCATTGAGTACATCTTGACTTTCAAAAAGTCCATAAGCACCTTATCGTTATGTGCTCTTTTTATCATCAAAGCATCATCAATACAATGGTTATGCTCCACACCTTCTAAGTCTGCGGCTTCACTGCAAGTTGCCAGCGTATAGTTCCACCCCTTACGTTTATTAAGTGCAACCAGTCTTTTAGCAAATTCTATCATCTGGTCTTTCGTCCACTCTAGATAATGTACTCCCGCGTCATCAAGGTTCTTCTTTACTTTGCGATAAACGGTTATATCTGCGAAACTAAAGACAAGTTTTTCTGTATAGCCACGTAGTTGGTCACCGATGTTCTCTATTTTAACAAGTAGGTCATCCATACTTATTTTGTCTGTTAAGATGAGCGGGTCAAAACGCCAAATAACGCCTCCCTTACCCAATTGACGGACAAGTTCCTTGAATGTCTCTATGCGAAATGACAAAGAAGGCACAGACTTCTCAAGTCCTTCTTTTTCGTAATCATTGAGCGAGTACTGCACATAGCAACCTATTCCACGTTCTTTTAATTTTGGCAAGTACTTCAGAAGAGAATGTGGATTCTTAGACCAAAACACGATGAAACGTGTTTGGTCATAAGCAACATACGACTTTGCTCCATTGAATGGATTAGTCCAAGCAGAGTAGCCTTTCTCTAATCGGAGGAAAAACCAATCGCAGTAAAAGGCAGGTATATCAGTGCTTCTACTGGCTGATATTATCTGTGGATGCTGGGCGTCAACAATCCGCCCATCTTCCAGCACAATTTTTTTTTTTTGCCATGTTGCCATATTATACTTCTTAAGGCTTGTTATTTACTATTCAGATGAAGTACTATTTTATCTAACACAGTGCGAATTATCACATTAGTTCTTTTGTGGCCTGTTAGAACCTTTACCATTTTGGGTGAGACCCAATAATAGAAAGATACGAAAGCACGACCAACGTAATTGGTAAGGAGCCTCTTATCTCTAAACTGACGTAAAACCATAACAGAAGGATGTTCGTAATCACCGTATGCCATTGTTGCTATGTAGCATCCTTCGCTTTTCTGTGAATTCAAACTTGATGGTGTGTTATTATGAGAAGGAATGTAACTTGGCTTATATGATGGAGATGGGCTACTTGGTTTTGGAGCAACTGAGGCGCTAGACGAACTGACAGTTGAAGGAGAAGTCCTCGGTGTGTATGAGGATTTAGGAGTATAACCAGTTTTTTTTGTTGGTGCAGTTAAAGAAATGGCTTGTATACCATCTACTTCTCTGATACGACTAATCTTGAAGGTACGAGTCTCATTCCTCAGATGACAAAAGGCTGAGATATATCCCTCACCAAATTCTTCTGATGGTTTGATATCACTGATTGTACGCTCTGATATTTCACCAGAGTATTTCACATACTTAATTTTTACCGTTTTGCCACTTTTTATGGCTTCGGCAATATATTCTGATATTGTCATCGCTTTATTATTGTAGTTCTTTTAACGATTTTACATTAACTCTCACAGCTTTTGCCTTACTTATCAATCCATTGTCAGAAGTCAATAAAACAGCATTCTGATTTCTATACTTGATTGCAAGCGACAGGATTATGTTATCGGCATTCTTTGCATTAAAGTCTACAGGCAGCAATTCAACTGCCCCAATTTCATATCTTATTTTTCTATTCTTTCCTGCATTCTTGATTTTGCGAAGTGCGAGTTCTGCTTTGCCCTTAAGCTCCAAGTCCTTTCTCGTCTTCAACTTGTCTAACTCGTCAAGTACTTTTGCAGGCAAGACAATAAGATCTCGCGGATTAATGCGCTCCAATATGTCAGAGTCTTCAATGAACACATTTGTATCAATAACAAATGTTTGGTTCGAACTGTCTAAGTTTATCTTCTGCTTGTTTTCGGCGTACCATGCAAGATAACCTAATGGTAAATCAATGCAAGAATGAGTTTGTATATAGTGAAGGTTCCCTACTACATACAGAGCCTTGCGAGCTCTGGTCACAGCTACATTCACCAAGTTAGGAACACTGTAATCAATCCAGCGAATCTTTCCTTCAGAAGAATCATCAGTAACAACGAGGCTATATATTATTACATCCTTTTCATCACCCTGGAATTTATGAACCGTATCCGATACTATCTGGCCAGACAAATCTTTATGAATCATAGAGCTTATCTCTTGGGCTTGATGTTTGAAAGGAGAAATGATGCCTATAGAAATGTCAGGATACTTCTTTGCAAGTTTTTCTGCAATTTCAATACAACGTTTGGCTTCTTCCTCATTGATGTTCTGCATCTCGTTCTTTTGAGATCCTATAACATCTTCCCAAATTATTCCTTCCTGATCAATGTTGACATTGCCTGGAGTTGTTTTGATATTGAGATTGATACCAAGTCTTCTTCTATAGAAAAATTCCTTTGAGTAACCGATGATACCATAGTTGCATCTGAAATGATTATCAAGTATAACAGGGGTAGCACTTGTCGTATTTAACAGCATATTACAATAATCCCATAAAGAAATGGCTCTATAAGAAGCACGGCTGTTCTCTGTCAGGTTTAAAGCGGCTTTTATCTCGTTCTCCTCACATGTCGTGACATTTGTGATATGTTTAAGCTGCATAGGGTCACCGATAACAACCAACTGTTTAGAGCGTTGTATTAGCGGAAGTGCAGAAGAGATATCACACTGAGAAGCTTCATCAATGATTAACAAATCAATCAAGTCTTTTTCAAGTGGGAGTGCACTCTTAATAGAAAGATTGGTAACACAGTTCAAATTGAACACATCAAGGAAAGATGATGCCAACTGCCCATTCAATGGCATAGACTGCATATATGAAGAAATCTTAGCAATAGCGTCATTTTGCGACAAACTCTTTAATATCAACTGCTTCAAAAGCCTTTTGCCAAGTTCTACAGATTCGATATATTGAAATTCTTCTTTAATGCTCTTAAAGATAGCATCTTCGTCTATTGCCGATATTCTCCTCTCTAGTTCTTCTTCCTTAGCTTTGCAAGTTTCCATCTGTGTATCAAGCAATGATATGGCAGAGCAATGGTCTCGTTTTATCTTCTGATACCCATTTTTGTATTTAATGACTTCGTCAAGTAAAAAAATTGATTTCTTACAAGAACAGATGAGTCCTTCAATAGAAGTATCCGAAATATTGACTTCTTTTTTAAGAGCATCATTAAACTCTGAGGGTAGATGCAACAAATTGCCTTGCAAGTCATTTACAGAACTAGTCTTACTGAATAGATTAAATAAAAGCCTTCTCAACCAACTTTTGTGACGATTGATTTTTTTGTATATGGCAATAATTCGCTCTTTGGCCGATGCTATGTCTGCATAAGTGTCAAAGCACATTTGCGGATGAACCAGGCTGTTCTCTAGTGATTGAATATCCCTATTAAACTTAACATTCGCTTCCTCTTTACGATTAAGCAAAGTTATTATCTGCTCGGAGATAGCTTTCTTATCGTCTCTGTTCTTGTTTAGCTCCCATAGTTTCTTATGTCCCTCCGTAATTATCGAATAAGCACGCTTATATTTTGCAAAGAGGTGCTCATCAATGTCTGCTGAATTTATTTGTGGAATATAATTGATAAAGCGCTGTAACGATGGCCTCAATTGATTATTTATAGCATCTTTGGAACCAAATCTCAATAAATATTGAGTAGGGTCAACACCATCAAAACGTTCCTTAACGTTGTCTACAGCTTTGTTGTTTTTACTCGCAACAAGCACCTTCTTACCGAACAACAATGCATTTGCAATCAGATTGACAATCATCTGCGTCTTACCTGTTCCCGGAGGACCTGTAACGACAGACACTTTTTGGTTTAGAGCCGAGCACACGGCACGCCTCTGACTGTTATCCATTGGAACAACAGAAATTAAGACATCTTCGTCAATATGATGAAGTTTGTTGTTGTTTACGTTACCACTTAAAAAACTGTGAAGCAATGACGATGCCTCTATGTTGATAAGGTTATTAAGTTCAGCTGTAGTCTGGCTAAGTGCAGGAGTTTCGTCGGTAAGAGCTAATCTCAGTTCATATAGCTTTAGGTCATGTGCTATAGCATCGCGCAACACTTGTTCAAGGCGGTCTAATGTGACTGTTGGCTCATACAAGACACTTTCGATGACAGAAACAATTTCTTGACTCAACTCCAAATGTTCTGCTGCATCTGCACTGACAGAGAAAGATGATAACTGGGCTGGAATAAACTGTTTGCTGATATCTATTGCCCTTAAATCCTCTTGAGAGAATACATACTGAAGGAGTCTTATGCATTTATTGTTGATGATTATGCACAAACCAATATTCAGATTCTTTGGCCATTGCGTATATCTACGGTCGAAATTCTTACGAAACAAATTCGCAAAATCCTCGTTTTCTTCTACATCTATATTGAATGTGAGCTGATCTGCATTTTCATCAACATGAATACCTGTGGGGTAATCATCTTTTACCTCACCTGACTTCATCCTTTCCAAGCGGACAACAAGTTCAAAGAACTGCTCCAACCTCTTAATGTCATTTTCCGCAGGAGTAACATTCATCAAAAGCTGCCGAACTGTACTCAAACCGTTATTTTGGGTAGGACGATGTACCTGAAACTCGGTCTTTACAATCTCAATTTCATCGCCTTTCTTTTCAAACACAAGCAGATTGATGGTTCCGCCTTGTACCAGATTACCAATTTGCCTACCCAGTAAAACTTCATTAGATATATTGAATAACCCCGCAAAGTTTTCTATGCGTGTTGCACCAATATTATTGGGACCGACACAGATAAATGTCTGAAAAGTGTTAATTTCTGATTCTATTTTATCATGCAGGGTCTGTAAATTGACAGTAGGAATGTCTAGAATATTAGAGAAAAGGTGCACAACGTTTCCCTTATTAATGGAAATCTGTTTTGCCTCTACATCGTCAATACACTTGTTTATGGCAACAATCTTTGATGCTGCAACATACTTATTTAAATGTGCCACAGCTCTATTCAGAGCACACTTTGAGGGTTCTATAAGAATAATCTTACTAATGTCAACGTGCAGACCTTCGTTTCGCAGATAATCAATAAGACACATAGATGCCAATCCTTGACCACAGCCCCAGTCAAAGATGATCAAGTCCTTAGATAATGACTCTGTGTTTTTGATAGTGTCAAGTGCAATATTTATTTTGTTTCTATGCAAGTTGCCATATGCACACAGATATTGACAAAGTTCAGTTTCACTTTGCAAAACCTTTGTCCCGTGGTTTAGTCCTATCCATGGGGCATTCCTGTTTACTTCAGGAAGATAGTGAGAAGCAAGACCTAAAATTTTATCAAAGGTCACCTCTGTCATAGTGTTTAAATCATCGATGTATGCCATAATAATCAATTACTTAATGTTAGTTCGAAGATTTATAGTTTCTTTGCTTTCAGAATGTGACCATACGAAACTCGCAGAACAAACCATTGTTTGTTTTCGGATGGCACATTCTCTACCGACACCCCACCTTTGTTCTTTGAGATGGAGGGCGTACAAGAGGTAAGGCTTGCACTTGGACACGATGAGCCTGTGTCGGTAGGCTGCCCATTATACAATGAAGCGTCAGCCGTTAAAGGCTGTTTGGTGTTATCTTCCAATGTTTTTGTTCAGAGGTTAGATTAAACCAATAGACTTTCTTTTGATAGAATTGTCAATTATTGACCACAAAAGTAGGAAATCTTATTCAGACGAAAGAATAAATAATTGGAAATCTTTACTTCTGGCATCACATTTCTGTGATTCGAGGTGATTTGTAATGCTGATTGCTACAAATCGCCTCTCATTGTCATTATCTGGATAAACCTTGTGGTTTCTTTTTGGGTGATGCTCCTAACCCCATCTTCTGTGTTCAGTCCCAATTAGTGAGTTGGTCAGCACAACCATTGGAGCCACCGAGTGAAACGTGTGTATATAGGACAGTAAAGTGGAAGACAAACTTCTTGATTCTTGACAAATCCTCCGAAGGGAGTGATATCGACTTGCCCATGCTTAGCAATGCAGGGCAATGTGCCGACATGAGCTTGTTTATCCAGCCCGTAGTGGGAAGAGGCATGGGGCATGCACTGATAGTCATTGATGTGGCGAACTGCATATTGCGAGGAACCTGAACCCTATAAATAATCCTTGGTTCTTCTTTGATGGTGACGAGAGCGTGTTATGGGTGTCGGTGTTCCTATTCCTTTGCCTGCTTCCTCAGTCTCTGCTGCACCCAAAGGAAGGCGGGGATAAGGAAGAGGTCTGCCATGCACCAGGCTACGGGGTCGCCGAGGCAGACGCCGGTCCATGCCAGTGCTGGAACGAGCCAGAGGCTTACGCCACAGCGGGCTATCATCTCCATTACGCCACTCAGCATGGAGAGATTGCTGAAACCGAGACCCTGGATGGAATAGCGCAGGATGGTGAGCAAGCCGAGGGCGGGATAGAAGTAGTTGGCGATGCGCATGAACTGTGCTGCACGACCCACCACTTCTGCCTCGCCGCTGTCAACGAAGAGACGCATCATCCAGTCGGCGAAGGGATAGATGAGGGCGAAGGTGAAGACAAAATAGATGAGCATCAGCCTTATAGCGTCCTTTACGCCCTTGATGACACGGTCCATGCGACGTGCTCCGAGGTTCTGTCCGCAGTAAGTTGCCATTGCCACTCCGATGTTCTCAAAGACGCAAGTGAAGAGATACTTTATTCGCATTGAGGCGGTGAAAGCTGCCACGCAGGTGGTGCCGAGGGCGTTGTTGGCACTCTGGAGCATGATGATGCCGATGCCGGTGATGGAGAATTGCAGACCCATTGGTACACCGTTGTTGAGCAGGATGCTCGTGCGCTTGTTGTCGAAGCGTCGCTCGTCGCCCTTGGGTATGAGCAGCTGCATGCGCTTACGGATATACCACAGGCACAATATTACGGAGAGTGCCTGCGACAGCCATGTGGCTATGCCGGCTCCTGCCACGCCAAGTCCGCAACCGAGGATTAGCACCACGTCGAGCAGTACATTCACCACTGCCGACGTAATAAGGAAGTAGAAAGGCTGGCGCGAATTGCCGAGGGCACGTATCTGACCGGAGAAGAGATTGAATCCGAATGTCAGCGGTATGGCTGCGAACTGAAGCATAAGGAAGATGTAAGCATCGTGGAAGATGTCGGCGGGCGTGTTGACCATCTGCAGAATCCGACGGCAGAACATCAGCGAGAGCAGCGTAACCACCGCTGCCATAACCGCCGAAATGCGCACGGCATTGGCAACATAGAGGCGCATCTTGCTGTAGTCTTTCGCACCGAACGACTGCGCCACAGGGATGGCGAATCCTGCGCAAGCTCCGTTGCAGAATCCCATTACGAGGAACATGATGGAGGATGAGGCACCCACGGCAGCCAGCGCTCCGACGCCAATCCATCGTCCCACGATGGCAGCGTCAATAACGAGATACATCTGCTGGAGGATGTAGCCCAATATCAACGGCAGAGCAAACTTGGTGATCTGTCGTAACGGTGAACCTACGGTCATGTCGCTTACTGAGGCAGTCTTGGCATGAGCCGCTGTCTGGTTCTGTTTTGTTTCTTCTGTTTCCATTTCGGTGCAAAGTTAGATATTTTGATGGAAATAGAAAAAAAATGATAGTCCACCTTAATTTTCAGCCTCCATAATTCTTATAATAGATAAAGCATGTCGGAAAAGGGCATGAATAATACGAAAGATAACAATATAGTTAACAACTAAAAAACAAGAAGAATTATGAAAAGAGTATTCAATCTTTTGGTGGTGGACGAGAGTGGCAGTATGGAGATTATCCGCAAGCAGGCATTGATGGGCATCAACGAAACACTTGAGACAATCCGCAAGATAGAGAAAGCGCACCAGGACCTCGAGCAGCGCGTGACGCTCATCACCTTCGACAGCACACACAAGAAGCTGTTCTATGACAACGTGGCAGCTGCGGACGCTCGCAGTCTTGGCGCACGCGATTATTGTCCGGGTGGAGCAACGCCGCTCTATGACGCCATTGGTATGGGCATCGCGAAGATTAACGCCCAGGCAACGGATGACGACAATGTCCTTGTGACCATAATCACGGACGGCGAGGAGAACTGCAGCGAGGAGTATAATCTTGGCATGATAAAGAATCTCATTGAGAAGCTGAAGAAGCAGGGATGGACATTCACCTTCATCGGCACTGACAACCTTGACGTGGAGGCAATGGCAACGGACATGGGCATCGACAATCACCTGATGTTCGAGGAGAACGAGGAGGGCACGAAGGAAATGTTCGCCCGTGAGAAAAAGTCGCGCATGCGCTATAGTGCTTGCGTGGCGTTGGGAGAAAGCATGCCGACGGGCGAATACTTCGACAAAGAATAGTTGAGAGTTGAGAGTCCAGAGTTGAAAGTTGAGAGTTGAATATTGAGAATTCTTGTCATATCATAACTTTCAACTCTCAACTCTGAACTCTCAACTTGCTTTAATCCAGCTCCTTCCAGAAGCTTTCCGGCAACCAGATGTTGCTGACATTGCAAGCTTCCTTGAAGAGCGGTGCGATGTCCTCTGGCTCGAAACCGGCAATGCCGCAGCCGATTGGCGTTACGAGGAACGTCAGCTCGGGATGTTCCTTGGCGTAGGTGATAAAGTCGTCTACGTAGGGACGGATAGTTTCGGTGCCGCCCTGCATGGTTGGGATGGCATAGCTTCTGCCCTGCATGCCGACACCCTTACCCATTACGGCTCCGAAACGTCGATGAGCTACGCGGGCAGCGCCGCCGCCGTGCATACCGGCAAGGTTGCTGCCAAATACAAACACTTCGTTTTCCTGTAAATCGTCAATCCAGTTGGGAGTGACACGTCCTTTCTTGATGTCTTCCATATCAGTATGTATAAAGTTGCAATATTCGTACATAACATTTCCGAGATTCGGAGCCGAGCATTTGGGAGCTTCGCATTCCATGGACAGTCCGTATTCGTTTGTCACGTAATAGCGCTTGAAGTATGGCACCACCACGTCGTGCATCATGCGGTTATAGCGTTCGGTGACAGCAGGTTGGCTGATGCCGAGCTGCTGAGCGATTTCCTTTCCCTTAAATCCATCCACGAAGAGCATCTGAAGGATGATGGAGTTTTTGCTGTCGCGTCCGTAGTAAGTGTGGCAAATCTCGTCGATGGTGTTGCGGAAATCTCCAGCAAACTCATCGTCCTGCACGTCGAAGTTGATGCGTGTATTGCCCATGTGCTCCTCCAGGCTTTCCTTCCGTTGCTCCTTCTTCAGCCCCTTTAGCTTGTCGAGCACCAGGAAGCGGAACCCGTTGACCATCCATGTCTTGAGCGACATCGAAGCCTTGCGGTCCTCCAACTGGCGGAAGTCATGCCGGCAGAGTGCGAGGTAATATTCGTGTGCAAGCGAATAGAAGTCCATGCCAGGCTTGTACTGCAGATCATAACGTCGGTCGTATATGCAGTAAGCCACGCGGCAGTAGCCGTAGAAGTATTCCTTGACAATATGTTCGTTGGCGTTGCGGAAACCTTCGAGAATCTCGTCGTCGGTAAGTTGCACAACATTCTTATCTGTTTTCTCCATAGTTGTTGTGGTTTCAGATTTTGTTTTGATGGTGTAAAGTTACGAACAATAAATAGTCGGGGCAAATATTCCGTCAGTTTTTCGGTATAGTGAAATATTATGCTTACCTTTGCTTTGCATTTATTATATAAATAGGTAAACATAAAAGAGACAATGCATACAAGAGAAGAAAAAATGAAGGCTTTCGGCAGGCTGCTGGACGTTCTGGACGAGTTGCGCGAGAAATGTCCGTGGGACCGAAAGCAGACCAACGAGTCATTGCGCCCCAACACCATAGAAGAGACATACGAGCTGTGTGACGCCCTCATGAAGGACGACCAGCCCAATATCTGCAAGGAGCTTGGCGACGTGCTGCTGCACGTATGCTTCTATGCCAAGATAGGACAGGAGAAGGAACAGTTCGACATTGCTGATGTCTGCAACAAGCTGGTGGACAAGCTCATCTTCCGTCATCCGCACGTCTATCATCCTTCGCAGGTGGGCGCTCCCGATCCGAAGCCGCTGCCTTACGGCGAGAAGCCGGAAGAACAGGACACTTCCGAGGAGGTGAAGACGGCACAGCAGGTTATAGAGAACTGGGAACAGATAAAGCTGCGTGAGAAGGACGGCAACAAGCGCGTGCTCTCAGGTGTGCCCGACGCATTGCCGGCGCTCATCAAGGCTTACCGCATACAGGACAAAGCACGCAACGTGGGCTTCGACTGGGAAGACAAGGGCGACGTATGGGGAAAGGTTCGCGAGGAACTTGGCGAGCTCGAGGCAGAGCTTAGACGTGAAGACCGTGAACGCTCAACTGAGGAGTTCGGCGACTTCCTCTTCTCGCTCATCAATGCCGGACGCCTGTATAAGATAAATCCCGACACAGCTCTTGAGAAGACCAATACGAAGTTTATCCGCCGATTCAACTATATTGAGGAGCACAGCATACGCATGGGCAAGCCATTGAAGGACATGACGCTCGGCGAAATGGACGAACTTTGGAACGATGCGAAGGCTCAGGAGAAAAAGGAAGATTAACGAATAAAAAACAGATTAGTTATGAATAAGTTCAGATTGTTTATGATGGCAGCCGCCGTGGTGTTCCTTGCTGGTTGTAACGCCAAGAAGGAAAAGCCGCAGGCTGTTGTGGATGACGAAGAGATGGTGGCTGACTCTACAGTATACGGAGTCTGTGGCGAAGGTACGTCCATGCACTCGCTGGAACTCATAACCGATGCCGGCGACACCATCACGTATACCATACTGGATGCTGAGGCTGACTTGGACGGCGGACTGTCGTCTGGTCCGGTCACCACAGTGGTGGGTGGCATGATGAGCGGTGACAAAATGGCGGTGACAGGACATAAAGCGGAGGGCGAGATGCTTGCCGACCGCGTCATAAACGTCACCTCGCTGCTCGGTCACTGGACCAGCATCGACAAGAATTTCGAGATAGAGGAGGGCGGAACCGTACGCTCGAATGTCAAGGCGGAGACCAATCCGTGGACATCATGGAAGATTCTTAATGGACAGCTGCTCCTTAACAGAGACACATTCGCCATTGACAACCTTGGAGCAGACTCGCTGGCTATAGAGAACGCACGCGGCATCTTCCTCTTCAAGCGTCAGAAATAATAAATCTTATGGAACCATTTAAAGTTCATATCCTTGGATGCGGCAGCGCCTTGCCCACATTGCGTCACAATCCGTCGTCGCAGGTGGTGGAGATACGTGAGAAGCAGTTTATGATAGACTGTGGCGAGGGCACGCAGACTCAGATGCGCCGCTCAAGAGTTGGATTCAACAAGGTGATGGCGATATTCATCAGTCATATCCACGGCGACCATTGCTTCGGACTTATCGGCATGCTCTCGTCCTTCGGACTGCTCGGACGTACCATGCCCCTTTCCATCTATGGACCGAAGGAGCTTGGTCCCATCCTTGACACGCTCCTTACCACATTCTGCAACGACTTCGACTATGAGATAAAGTTTCATGCTGTCGACACGACGCGTCAGGAGGTGGTTTATGAGGACCGCAGTCTGACCGTCGAGACCATACCGCTGAAGCATCGCCTCCCATGTGCCGGATATCTGTTCCGTGAGAAGCCGACATTGCCGCATATACGCCGCGACATGATAGACTTCTATCGCATACCGATATCGCAGATAAACAACATAAAGAACGGTGCTTCGTGGACCGACGAGGAAGGAATTATGATTCCCAACAGTCGCCTTACACGTCCTGCCGACCCGCCACGCAGCTATGCCTATTGCAGCGACACGTGCTATCTGCCCGGTCTTGCCGACAGGCTGAAGGGCGTGGCGTGCCTCTATCATGAGTCGACCTATGCCGATGAGGACGAGGACAAGGCGCAGAAGTATTTTCATTCCACGGCTCGACAGGCTGCTATGGTGGCAAGAGATGCCGGCGTAGGACGCCTGTTGCTCGGTCACTACAGTTCGAAGTATAACACGGAAGATGTGCTTCTGCAGCAGGCTAAGGAAGTGTTTGCCGAATCTTCGCTCACGAGTGAGGGCATGGTGGTGACGCTGTAGGGAATGGTCAGCATGGAATAAACAAAATAGTAAGGAATAAAAAACGGAAAAGATTGTAATGGAAGATAACGTAAAAGAGAAAAATCAGCGTCTTCGTGTTACGCTCCTTGGTACGGGTACGTCGGGCGGCGTGCCTTCGTTGGGATGCCAGTGCGAGGTGTGTCGCAGCCAAGATCCGCGTGACAAGCGTATGCGCTGTGTGGCTATGGTGGAGTCGGAGAGTGGCAAGCGTGTGCTCATTGATTGCGGTCCGGACATCCGTCAGCAGCTTATGCCGCTACCTTTCAAGCCCTTCGATGCTATTCTCCTAACGCACATCCATTATGATCATGTGGGTGGCATCGATGATCTGCGCCCCTTCTCCGTCTTCGGTCCGATACGTCTGTATGGCGATGCCAAGACTTGCAGTCACGTGCGCAACATCATGCCTTACTGTTTCGGCGACCATCTCTATCCCGGTGTGCCAAAGCTGGAGCTTCACACCCTCACGCCTCATACGCCGTTAAGCGTGGGCGACTTGCGGATAATGCCCATTGAGGTGATGCACGGCAAGATGCCGATACTCGGTTTCCGCATCGGAAGCTTCGCCTATATCACGGATATGAAGACCATCGGCGACGGCGAATTGCCATATCTGGAAGGAGTGGAGACGCTCGTTGTGAATGCCTTGCGCTTCGAGAAAGAACATCATTCTCATCAACTCGTCGACGATGCCGTCCGTTTTGCGCGTCGCATAGGAGCCAAGCGCACCTATATAACGCACGTCTGTCATCACATCGGGCTTTACGAAGAGGCGTCAAAGCGAATGCCCGAAGGCGTAAGCTTGGCTTATGACGGAGAGGTGATAGAATGTTAGATGCTTACAATCGTAGGCATCTTTTGGGTGGGGAGTGTTATTTGCGCTTCTTTTTCTTTCCGAAGTTTCCGAAGAGGAAAGCACCTTCCTGGTATCTGCGGTATAGTTTCCAGCCTAACAAAGCGCCGTCGAAGACACCTGCGCCAAGGCTTACCATTCGTGCCAGTTTCTGAGCACGGTTGCGTGGCTCCTCTTCTTCCTTGTGGAACAGGTCGTTCCACTTAGACGCTATCGTCTCTTCGTCTTTGTCAATCTTTTCGCGAAGCTGCTGTTTGTATGCCACGATATCGGAAAGAGAGCGAAACTCTCTCTTCGTCTTAGGGCTGGTGTCTGTATTCTGCATCTCTTATTAATTTGACTTGGAAGGATGAATGATTGTTCTTAAATGTGTTGTTACTCCTGCATAAGCAGGCTTGCCAGGAATCTGACAAGTGGTCTCTCTATCCATCTCTTTCTGAACACCACGAACAGCAAGAGCACTAAGAAATAGGCGCCAGCCACACATGCGAAAGCGGCTGCCATACCCATTATGGGCTGCAGCGCGTAAACAGTGGCAAACGACAGATAGATGAGCGCAAGAAACAATAGGATAAGTAACAGCCCCACCATGATGAAGGCTGTCAGCAAGCGCACTATCTTATCAATTACATCGAGCTTCATATACTTAGTACGAAGCCCGATGTAATGCCTTATGGCCTCAATAAGCTGCGCTATGGTCTCTATGTTTTTGTCTGTCGAGAACATTTAGCCAGTGAATGAGGGATAATGATTTATGCGTTGTCGCCGTCAGTTGCGTCCTGGATGTCGTCCACAAGGTCTTCCATCTCCTTACGGCTCACCTTGATGTTGTGCTTCTTGCAGAAGTCGTCAACAGCGTCACCAATCTTAGTGCGTGTTTCGCTACCCTTTTCGGGCGCCAAAAGAATACCTAATGCTGTACCGGCGATAGCTCCGCCGAGGAATGCTCCAATGTAACCTAATGCTTTCATGTTGTTAATGTTTTAAAGTTATAGTAATATCTTATCTTTCTGAAAGCAAATATAGCAATTATATTTCAATTAGCAAAGGTTCGTGCCTTTATTTTTTGTTAATTTGTATTTTATTTAATCTTTCGTCTTGTCAAAAACCTATAATTGTTGATTTAACAAACTTTATGTGGCGTTAGAGGTGATAATTATGATATATTTTGTAATTTCGCAACGTATTATAAATACATGTCAAGAACTAAATAAATATAAACCCAACAATAATCAAAACAGGAATATGAAGAAAAGTATGGTATTGTGCGCAGGCATCTGCGCAGTGTTGGCTTTTGCAAGTTGCTCAGGCTCTAAGGAAAGCGCATATAAGAAGGCATATCTCAAGGCTCAGGCAAAGCAGGAGCAGCCTGCTGAGCAGCCGGTACAGGAGGAGGCTCCCGTTGTGGCTCCGCTCGTGGAGAAACCTGCCAACGAGACAACTGTTATCGACAATACGGACAATGTGACTGTACGCACAGAGGACTTCCAGCTGATCAGCGGTCCCGGTCTTAGCAACTTCAGCGTTGTGGTAGGATCGTTCGGCGTTAAGGCTAATGCAGAGGGACTCCAGAGCCGTCTGAACGGACAGGGCTTGCAGGGTCAGATTGTCTACAACTCAGAGCGCAATCTCTATCGCGTAGTGGCTACAACTTTCGCTACAAAGAGCGAGGCTGCTCAGTCACGCGACCAGTTGCGCGGACAGTTCCCCGACGCATGGCTTCTCTATAAGAAGTAAGACGTAAACACCTATATACATTATAATATAGTGGCACGCATACTTTCTATCGACTATGGAAAGAAGCGCACAGGCATAGCAGTCACCGATCCGCTCCAGATTGTTCCGGGCGGATTGGCGACCGTTTCTACGTGTGAGCTTATGAAGTTTCTCTGCGACTATGTGGAGCGCGAAGATGTGGAACGTATCGTCATCGGCGAACCGCGACAGCTCAATGGCGAGCCAAGCGAAAACCTGGCACGCGTAAAGCAGTTCGTGGCTACATGGCGCAAGCAGAAACCGCAGATACCCATAGAGTTCTTCGACGAGCGCTTCACGTCGGTATTGGCGCACAAGGCCATCATCGACAGCGGCATAGGACGTAAGGCACGTCAGAACAAAGCTTTGGTGGACGAGATAAGTGCCACCATTATTCTTCAAGACTACCTTCGTACGAAGGGACTGTGAGGCAAGACACAGCCATGGTATTGAATAACAGCCATGGAATAATTGCCCACTGCATTTTTTTAGAACGAAACATGATTTTACCGATTTATACTTACGGCAACCCCGTACTGCGTAAGGAAGCACAGGACATTGACGCCAGCTACCCGGAATTGCAGACGCTTATTGCCAACATGTACGAGACACTTAAGGAAAGCGACGGCATCGGACTTGCCGCACCGCAGATTGGTCTCGACATCCGCCTTGTGATTATCGACCTCGACGTACTCAGCGAGGATTTGCCCGAATACAAGGACTATCGTCACGCATTTATCAATCCTTACATCCTCGAGTATGATGAAGACTCGAAGAAGGAGACAATGGAGGAGGGCTGTCTCTCACTGCCCGGCATCCACGAGAGCGTGACCAGACCTACACGCATCCACGTGAAGTATCTCGACGAGAACTTCCAGGAGCATGACGAGTGGGTGGAGGGTTACCTCGCACGCGTCATGCAGCACGAGTTTGACCATCTTGGGGGAAAGATGTTCATTGACCGCATCTCACCGATGCGCCGCCAGCTTATCCGCGGAAAGCTGAAGAACCTGCTGCTCGGAAAGTTCCGCTGCGCATACCGCACCCGCCTTCCCAGAAAGTAAGAATCCCCTGAATTACACGTAAAAGATTATTCATGAAGCATCTCATAGTCCTTATAATGATAGCCCTGTTTGTGCCCCACAAGGCTGCGGCACAATTCAATACCGACCGGCTAATGGTGTCCGGAAGGGGCGCTCTCTATTATGAGGACTATGTGCTTTCCATACAGTATTTCAACCAAGTGCTCACGGCGAAGCCATACCTTTATGAGCCTTGGTTTTTTCGTGGCCTTGCCAAGTATTATCTCGACGACTATTCAGGAGCCGAGAGTGACATCTCACACGCCATCAGTCTGAATCCTTATATCGCCAACATGTATGAGTTGCGCGGTCTGTGCCGTATTCGCCAGAACAGCTATGCTGACGCTATCGGCGACTACGACCATTCTTTATGTCTTAATCCGCAGAACCAGGCAGCATGGTATAACCGTGCGCTCTGCCGTGTGGAGCAGAAAGACTATGCACAGGCACAGCTCGACCTTGACACTATAGTGGTGAAATGGAAGCAGTTTGCGAGTGCTTATTCGCTGAAGGCACAGATTTATCTGGCTGAGAAGGATACCACAAGTGCCGACAAATGGCTCGACCGCAGTCTCGAAATCGACCCCTATGACGCGGAGGCATGGACACAGCGTGCCATGATAAGCCTCTCGCGAAGCAACTGGAAGGACGCCGACACTTTCCTCAGCAAGGCCATACACCTCAAGCCGAAGAACGTGGCGGCGTACGTCAACCGTGCACTTGCACGTTATAATCTCAACAATCTTCGAGGTACTATGTCTGATTATGATACAGCCATCGACCTCGACCCACAGAATTTTCTCGCACATTACAACCGTGGCCTTCTGCGTATGCAGCTTGGCGACGACAATCGTGCCATCACCGATTTCGACTTCGTCATACGCATGGAGCCGGACAATGTGCTTGCCATCTTCAATCGTGCCATTCTTCTCGACAAGACAGGAAATCTCAGAGCTGCCATACGCGACTATACACGTATGATAGAGCAGTTTCCGAACTTCTGGACAGGTCTGTCGCGCCGTGCCAACTGCTATCGTAGACTTGGCATGACAGCTAAGGCGGAACTTGACGAATTCCGCATCCTGAAGGCTCAGATGAACAAGCACATCGGAGTGCAACCGCGTTGGAGCAATGCCAAGAAGCGCCAGATGCGCCGCAGAAGCGAAATCGATCCCGATAAATACAACCAGATGGTGGTGGCGGACAGCAATACGCCGGAGCGCGAGTATAAGAGCGACTACCGTGGACGTGTGCAGGACCGTGCCGCCAATCTTACAGCACTTCCTATGTTTGCGCTCTCGAGCATGGCGCAGCGTGGCGATGTGCGAAATTACAACGCTTTCTCACAGGAAGTGGAGGCTTTCAACAGAAACGGCAAAGGTCGTGGCGTGACTATTTTTGTAAACTGCGCTCCGCATCAGCTCTCGGCTGACGCCACTCGCAAGACGTTTGCCTCGATAGATTCGCTGACCATTGCCATCAATAATGGACGCGCTGGCAGCGAGGCTACGGCTCTGCTTACGCGTGCTGTGTTGGAAAGTGTGGCGCAGAACTATGACGACGCCATCGCTGACCTTACGGCATGTCTCTCCGTTGATTCCGCTTCCGTGCTTGCCCTTTGGCAGCGTGCTTACTGTAAGATGATGAAGGGCGTGTTCGACGCATCGGCTTCGCTTCAGTCTTCTTCGCCGAAGAATAGCTTGACGGTTGGCGCAGGTGGCGCACATCTTACGTTTATGACCGTGGTGGCAGACCTTACGGACGCCATCAAGCTCGACCACGACAACCAGTATCTCTATTATAACCGTGGCTGCGCATACCTTTACAATAAGGATTATACGCTTGCAATAGACGACTTCACACGAGCCATCGCCATAGATCAGCGCCTTGCAGAGGCTTTCTATAATCGCGGCTTGGCACGTATCTCTGCCGGCAACAGACAGGAAGGCATCGCCGACCTTAGCAAGGCAGGCGAGCTGGGACTCTATGGCGCCTACAGCGTTATAAAGAAAGTATCGGCTGACGGAGGCAAGACAAAATAAACAAGACTATTAACATACATCGAAATAATAATACTTTAAACAGGCATTTTTATGAAGAGATTTTTTTACACTCCAACAGCCATTGGATGGTTGAAAGCTGCCGCATTCACAGCGGTAGTGCTTACTCCTGCCCTCGTTCAGGCGCAGGACGACCCTTCTGCACCTTCCAATCTTAAGGCAGTAGCTGATTATAATAAGGTGACGCTGACATGGCAGCGTGACGTTGTTTCGGACACGCTCTATAAGCAGGGATTTGAGGAGGCTGGCTTCCCGCAGGATGGATGGTCACAGACCCGTACTAACACGTATGACAACCTCTTCTCATGGTTCTCTTTCCCAACGGAAGAGATTAAGGAGAATGTTGAGGGATGGGAGTCGTGGATTCATTCCGGCGAACGCAGTGCAGCTTTGTTCTTTGATGATGCAGCGCCTCATACAGACGGTTCGTCGGCTGTGCAGAACGAATGGCTCGTAATGCCTGTCAAGGCAGGTGCCCGTTATGTTCAGTTCTATACTTACATAGACCCAAAGGTACTGACATGGGGTGAGGACGAAGGCTTCCCTGACCATTACTATGTGAAGGTCAGCCATGACGGAGGCAAGACATGGGAGGTTATTTGGGACGCCCGCTACGACAGCAACGGTTCGGACGGATGGCAGCTCGTGTCGCTTTATCTTGGCGACAACGCTGACGGTGAAGCCATTGTGGCTTTCCAGGCGCTCAGCGATACGGAGAATACAGAGTCAGGACTCTATCTCTCATGGGTAATCGACGATGTACGTCTGCTTGACGCGGGCACTACGCCTGCTGCCGATCCTGCGCACAGTCCGTCTGTTCGTCCGCTTGGCAACAGACCTACATACCGCAATTTTGTTCCTACAGGAAAGAAGGTGGCACGTCCTTATAAGCCAAGAAAGGCACCGGCACCAGCTGATTGCTATAACGTATATCTCGACAACAAGCGCATTGCTAAGAACCTTCACTCACTCACCTTCACCGATACGTCTGACAAGACAGCCGGCGTTCATCAGTATGCCGTACAGGCTGTGTCGTTGTCAGAGGATCTTACATCGCCGCTTGCAAAGATAGACGTAGAGATTAAGAAGGCTACACTAAATCCTCCCTCTAATGTCCGCGTGACATACAAGCAGGATGAAGAGACCGGCAAGTATGACGTAGCGCTCACATGGGATGCTCCCGAAGGCGAGCGCAAGCCAATCTATTATAATGCCTATGCCAATGGAGCGTTGTTCGGAGGATGGCTGGAGGATACCAGCGTAGGCCAGACTGGTCTGTCAAAGGGTATTTATACGTACACCGTGACCGCCGTATATGAGAATCCGGATGGAGAGTCTGAGCCGGTTGGTGATATAGTTGCTCTCGGAACCCGCCCTACGCCGTACAATCTCACAGCCGATCGCTCAGAGGACGGAACGCTTAATCTTGCTTGGACAGCACCGAAACCTTCTGAGAATGCAGTGGAGAAATACGTGGTATTCAGAGGAAACGACAAGATAGGCGAGACTACAGCAACAACTCTCTCTGAGGCAAACGCACCGGAGGGAAGTTACGACTACAGCGTGAAGGCTCTTTATGCAGACGGAGTCCTTTCTGTGCCGGCTACAATACAGGTGGAATATGGCGTAAAGCCTAATTACAGACTGCCGTTCGAGGAGAATTTTGACGGCGATATGAAGCCTGCCAACTGGACTGTTGAAAAGGTGGACGGAAGAATGAAGGACAACTATCTCTGGCGCTTCGATAACTGGTATGAGTTGCCGGTAAGTGGTGGCGGATTCAGCGGATGCTTTGCTTCCGTCAATGCTTCAGCCACAGGATTCCTCAACGTATTTACCACACTCGACACGCCGCCTCTCCTCCGCAACTCGGCAGACGGTCCTTACGTCACTCTCGAGTTCGATATGGACTATGCTATGAGCGGAAAGAAATCGGAGGCTGGTGTCTACTATTCGTATAATGCAGAGGATTGGGGTGAGATTGACGGCAACCTTCAGGGCTATATCCCTGCCGAACTTGCGGATGGTGAGACTTGCAGACCGCAGCACAAGGCTTATGACGTGACGAAGTGCTTCGTTGATGACGTTACGCCGGTGTATTTTGCATGGAAGTATAACGCTAAGCAGGCATACCATCTCGCCATTGACAACGTCCGCATCTACAACTCTACGACCGTCGGCATTAATGGCATAACAGACAACAATGCTTCCACAAATGCCTCAGGTGCAGTATACAACCTTAACGGACAGCGTGTCGTGAACGCAAAGAAGGGCATGGCAAAGGGCGTATACGTACAGAACGGTAAGAAGTTTGTAGTAAAATAAACAGACTTTATTTTATATTTGAATATGATTAGAAAGACCATATCGAGAGTTCTCCTTCTTGTGGCGCTGTTTATGATCAGCATAGCCGTAAAAGCTGCGTCTGACAGTTATGTGCCTAAGAAGAGAGAGTTTCGCGGGGCTTGGATACAATGCGTAAACGGACAGTTCATCGGAATGTCCACACAGAAGATGCAGCAGACGCTTTCCTATCAGCTCGACGAGTTGCAGAAGGACGGCGTCAACGCTATCTTCTTTCAGGTAAGAGCAGAGTGTGATGCGCTGTATAAGAGCGACATTGAACCGTGGAGCCGCTTCCTTACAGGACAGCAGGGAAAGGCTCCGTCGCCTTACTGGGATCCGCTGCAATGGATGATTGAGCAATGTCACAAGCGTGGCATGGAGCTGCATGCATGGATAAATCCGTATCGTGCCAAGACAAAGACCACGTCAGCTTTAGACCCCAAGCATGTGGCGATGAAGCATCCAGGATGGGTGTTCCCTTATGACGGACTCTTCATCCTCAATCCCGGACTGCCCGAGAGCCGTGACTACATCTGCCGCGTAGTTGGCGACATCGTGGAGCGTTACGATGTGGACGGCATACACATGGACGACTATTTTTATCCTTATCCCGTCAAAGGACTTAACATTCCCGACGATAAGGAGTATGCTCTCTACAACAACGGCATACGCGACCGTGGCGACTGGCGACGCGACAACGTCAACGTCTTCATAAAGCAGGTTTCAGAGCACATACATGCACTGAAGCCGTGGGTTAAGTTCGGCGTATCGCCGTTTGGCATTTATCGCAACAAGCGTTCTGGTGTGGAGATTGGCAGCAACACCAACGGCACACAGAACTATGACGACCTCTACGCTGATGTACTTCTTTGGGTGAACAACGGATGGGTGGACTATAACGTGCCGCAGATTTATTGGCAGATTGGTCATAAGGCAGCCGACTATAAGACGCTCATCGAATGGTGGAACCGTTATGCTTCTGCACGCCCGTTGTTTATCGGCGAAGATGTGGAGCGCACGGCTAAGTTTGCTGACGTGGACAATCCGAAGATCAATCAGATGCCGGCTAAGTATGCTTTGCATTCCAGTCTTCCAAATGTTGACGGCACCGTGCTTTGGTATGCCAAGGCTGCTGTTGACAATGTAGGCAATTATGGAACTATGCTGCGCCAGAAATACTGGCGTTATCCTGCTCTCCAGCCACGCATGCCGTTCATTGACGGTGGCGCACCGAAGAAGCCCAAGAAGCTCAAGCCGATATGGACCGAAGACGGACTCATCCTCTTCTGGACAAAGCCGAAGGGAAAGAAATGGAATGATGAGGTAAAGAAGTATGTGGTTTATCGTTTCTCGCCGGGCGAGAAGGTCAACATAGATAATCCCGCAAGAATTGTGGCGATAACCTCAGACGAATTCATCAAGCTGCCTTTCGTAGACGGCAGTACACGCTACACTTACGTGGTGACCGCTCTCGACCGTCTCAGCAACGAGAGCAAGGGAGCGAAGAAGAAGATAAAGCTGTAAGCGAACGGCAGAAAAGTATAATAAACAATACGTCCTGCAAAGGTCAAAAGGTATCATAACGAGATGCCTTTGCCTTTGCAGGACGTTTTTTTATTCCTCCTTCATCAGCGAATCGAAGAAGGAGTCGAGGTCGGTGTCGAGACCTTCCATGAGGTCCTTGCCTATGATGATGGTGTCGTCGTCAGCGAGATACAGTTCGGCGATGCCTTCCTTCTCGTCGTTCTCAAGTACGAAGCTGTAAGGCTTGAGTATTCCGAGATTATCGAGAGTCTTCGACATTGCTGCGAATGTAGTGGTGAGGATGTCATGCACGCTTTCGTAGAAGTCCTCGTCGTTGTTTCCAATCCACTGTTCAACGACACAGCGTGTTATCTCCTTGTCGTCATCGTCGAACGCTACCATTTCGCCGCTTTCCTGCGAGACGCGCACGTGTATGTCAGTAACAAGTGACGTTTCTTCGTTAAGCGGAAATTTTTGGGCTATTTTCTTCAGAAAACGCTCAATCTGCTGTGTTGTCTGTTCAGAGGCTTTCATCATTTATGTTTTTTGATTGGTTTTTAGAATATTACTTTCAATTGCAAACTTACATAAAATCTTCCGATTAATAGCCTGTTTTCCTGAAAAAGTTGATATTTACCTATAGCGTATCATGTAAAAAAACACTCATTTGCTTGTCATAACCGATTTATAGTATTACTTTTGTATCATATTATAGCGTATTGGCGTTAATAATATAGTCAATTTACAATATTATAAACATTCATATAATAAAACTTGAGAAAATGAAACAGACAATCTTGGTTACCGGTGGTACCGGATTTATCGGTTCACACACCACTGTAGAGCTTATCGAAGCTGGTTACAAGGTAGTGATTGTTGACGACCTCTCCAATTCGAAGATTGAGGTTCTTGACGGTATTGAGAAGATAACAGGCGTGCGTCCTGCTTTCGAGAAGGTGGACCTCCGTGACAAGGAAGCTACTGAGAACGTGTTCAAGAAATATCCTGAGATCGAGGGTATCATCCATTTCGCTGCGTCCAAGGCTGTCGGCGAGAGTGTGCAGAAGCCGCTGCTCTACTATCGCAACAACATCGTTTCACTCGTAAATCTTCTGGAGCTTATGCCGCAGTACGGCGTAAAGGGCATCATCTTCTCTTCAAGCTGCACCGTATACGGTCAGCCGAAGCCTGAGAATCTCCCCGTTACTGAGGACTGTCCTCATCAGAAGGCCACATCTCCTTACGGCAACACTAAGGAGATAAACGAGCAGATCATTGCTGACTACATCCACAGCGGTGCTGCAATCAAGAGCGTTGTTCTGCGCTATTTCAATCCGATCGGTGCTCATCCCTCTGCCGAAATCGGCGAGCTGCCTAATGGAGTGCCCAACAACCTTATTCCCTACGTCACTCAGACCGCTATGGGCATTCGCAAGGAGCTGACCATCTTCGGCAATGACTATAACACACCTGACGGAACATGTATCCGCGACTACATCTATGTAGTTGACCTCGCAAAGGCTCACGTGGCTGCTATGCGTCGCGTGCTCGACGAGGATACTGACGCTGTGGAGTACTTCAACATCGGTACCGGCAACGGTAACTCTACACTGGAGATCGTTGATACCTTCGAGAAGGCCACTGGTGTTAAGCTCAACTGGAAGTACGGTCCGCGTCGTGAGGGCGATATCGAGAAGATTTGGGGTAACGTAGACAAGGCTAACAAGGTGCTCGGCTGGAAAGCTGAGGCTAAGCTTGAGGATGTGCTCCGCTCTGCATGGAAGTGGCAGGAGAAGCTTCGCAAGGACGGAGTGATGTAATTCTGATACTTTAAAGACGTCTGAGACGTCAAAGAGATAAAACTAAAAAAGGGAAGTCTGAGCCTTGCGGTTCGGACTTCTCTTTTTAGTATATTTTTTGTTTGGAAGCTTCTCTGTTATTACAGGTTCTTCATAATGTCGAGCAGGTGATCCCAAACCATTTGTACGGTCGGGATGTGCAGACGCTCGTCCGGTGTGTGAACGTCACGCAGAGTAGGACCGAACGAAACCATGTCGAGGTTAGGATAGCGCTCTGAGAACAGACCGCACTCCAGACCGGCGTGGATGCCCTTAACGATAGGTTCCTTGCCGAAGAGCTTCTTGTAAGACTCAACAGCCACCTTTGTGAGCTTGCTGTCCGGATTCATCTTCCATGCGGGATAGCCGTCGCTCATCTTAACCTCAGCACCAGCCAGCTCAAACACAGCCTTGATAGTGTTGGTCTCGTTCTCGAGGTTACTCATTACGTTAGAGCGCTGTGATGCCACGATGTTGATTTCGTTCTCAGAAGTGATTACGCTTGCCACGTTGTTGGATGTCTCCACCATCCATGCGAGAGCCTCGTCCTGGCACATTGCGAATACGCCGTTGTCGATGGCCTGCATGCAGCGGATAAAGCGGGTTGAGCAATCCTTGGCGATAACAGTCTCAGCGTCTGTGCTCTCAAGACCGAACTCCATTGCTGTGTCAGTTACGTGGAACTCCTCTTCTACGTTGGCTGTGAAGATGTTCCAGTCTACGCGTACTGTCTCCTTCTCGTTAGCAGGAACTGCGAATACGATGATGCCGTCACGAGGAATGGCGTTGTGGAGCTTGCCAGAGTTGAACTGAGCCAGACGAAGGTCCATCTTATCCTGCTCCTTGTAGAGGAAGCGAGAGAGAATCTTGATGGCGTTGGCACGCTTCTTATTGATGTCGTCGCCAGAGTGACCGCCCTTCAGACCCTTGATGGAAGCCTTGAGGAAGAAGTAGCCGGCAGGAGCCTCTTCGCGCTCGAAGGTGAACTTGGCGCTTGTGGTCTTGCCACCGGCGCAAGAGATGAAAATCTGACCCTCGTCCTCAGAGTCGAGGTTTACGAGCATGTCGCCCTTCATAAATCCTGCCTTCATGCCCATAGCACCAGTAAGGCTGGTCTCCTCGTCGCGTGTGAACACACACTCCAGCGGACCGTGCTCGATGTCGTCGCTGTCGAGGATGGCAAGCTCGATGGCACATCCGATGCCATCGTCAGCACCGAGAGTGGTGCCCTTAGCTTTGAGCCACTCACCGTCTACGTAAGTCTGGATAGAGTCCTTGAGGAAGTCGATGTCTACGTCTACGAGCTTGTCGCACACCATGTCCATGTGGCTCTGGAGAATAAGCGTAGGTGCATTCTCGTGACCCTTAGTGGCGGGCTTGCGGATGATGACGTTACCGGTCTCGTCGGTTACTGTCTCAAATCCGTGTTTCTTACCAAAGTCCTGTAAGTACTCAATCATGCGCTCCTCATGCTTTGACGGGCGCGGAATTTTGTTGATTTCAGCAAACTGCTCGAACACGCGAGCAGGTTTCAATTCGCAATTACTCATTTTTTCTTTAAATTTCTTTATGTTATAAGTACAATAATCTGAATTTTCGATAATTTATTTTGTCATGCGGCTGATTTGCATTACCTTTGCATTAGCTTCATGAGAGCGGGTCTGATGCTGTTCCTTGTATAGAGGGAGGCATTTCCGCCTTTATCTTGTATTGATAATGCAAAGATAATGGAAAAGTGGAGACAAAACAAAATTAGTTGACTTATTTTAATTATTAAGTCATATTAGACAGTCAAAAACGTAAAAGCGATGATAAAACTTCTTCTCTTGACATTATTAATAGTGGCAGTTTCTGTCGCTCTGTTGTCCGTGAAGGTGATAATCCGAAAGAACGGAAAGTTCTCTTCACAGCATGTCCATGACAATCCGGGACTGCGCAAGCAGGGCATCCACTGTGTGATGGATCAGGATCGTGAGGCACGCGAGAAGAACCGTGCATATTAGAAAAACAAGAAAACAATTATAAAAAAATGAACAAGAAAATCAGTTTCGGTACAATGGCGATTGCTGCTCTTGCAGCTTTCTCAATGTCGTCATGCGACAAGTCGAAGGCTCAGGTTGACGAGAAGCCCGCAGCAGAACAGCCCGCAGCCACACAGACAAAGATAGCATACGTAGAGGTGGACAGCATCATGTCTCAGTATAAGTTCTGCAAGGACTATTCGTTGATTCTTCAGAAGAAGGGACAGAACATCCAGAACACCCTCGCACAGAAGCAGCAGCAGCTCGAGGCAGCAGCAGCTAACTTCCAGCAGAAGGTACAGCAGAACGCTTACACACGTGAGCAGGCACAGGCCATACAGTCTCAGCTCCAGAGACAGAACGCTGACCTCCAGTCGCTCAACCAGCGTCTGAGCGGTGAGTTCCAGCAGGAGACAGAGAGCTATAACAAAGCTCTTCGCGACTCTATCCAGCACTTCCTTGCCGTATACAACAAGGACAAGAAGTATACTCTCATCCTCTCTAAGGCAGGTGACAACATCCTCTATGCTGACAAGGCTCACGACATCACCAACGAGGTTGTCGCTGGTCTGAACAAGGCTTACAAGCCCGCTGCCACAACAGAGAAGGCTAAGGACGCTAAGAAGAAGTAAGAGAAAGGTGGTTCCTTAATATATAAGAATATATAAGGGACAAATGAATAATTATGTTGAAGGCGTGTCGGAACGTATAGACTTATGTTTATATGTTCTGCCACGCCTTCTTTTTTTAAGTAAGCCTGTCATTTCTTTTGCCCATACCATTTATTTTTGTAATTTTACAACCTAAACAAATGGTTATGACAAAGAAGGAATTATACGCTCGTGTGCTTTCGTACTTTCGCGAACTGCATCCCGAAGTTACCACTGAACTTGAGTTCGGCTCCGTGTTTCAGCTGCTTGTCGCTGTTGTGCTAAGCGCCCAATGCACGGACAAGCGCGTCAATATGGTCACGCCCGATCTGTTCGCTCATTATCCTGACGCACGCTCAATGGCTGAGGCTGACGAGGCAGAGATTTACGAATATGTAAAGAGCGTCAGTTATCCAAATGCCAAGGCACGCCACCTTGTCGAATTGTCGCAAATGATAATGGCAGACTATGACGGAGAGGTGCCGGAAGATTTCGATAGTCTACTGCGTCTGCCTGGTGTAGGACGCAAGACAGCCAATGTGATGCAGGCTGTGGCGTTCGGACAGGCAGCTATGCCCGTCGACACTCATGTCTTCCGTGTAAGTCATCGTCTCGGACTCGTCCCCGCTTCTGCTGACACGCCTCTCAAGGTGGAGACCCAGCTAAAGAAGCATATCCCGGCTGACTGTCTGTCACGTGCCCATCATTGGTTGCTCCTGCATGGTCGTTATGTCTGCACAAGCCGAAAGCCTCATTGCAAGGACTGTCCCTTCGACAGTTTCTGCCCTAAGCGACTTGAAGGATCGAAACTATAAGAATACCATAATAAAGATAACAGCTAATGATAACTAACGGACGTGTACAGCTTTGGCCCTTCCTGCGTGTGGCTTTGTTCCTTGTCGTGGGAGTGCTTATTGGCGACGCCTTGGACTGTCGCGTTCCTTCTTGTGTGTGGATGTGGGCGTACGTGGCATTGCTTTCCGCGTTTGTCGCATCCTATTTCTTTTTGCGCAAGCATCCCATTTTTCAGACTGTTGTGCTTTTTATTATGGTGGTGGCAGGAGGCTTGTGGCGTACCACTTGTTTTCTTGAGGATTATAATGTCTCTTTCTCCGATGCCCCAGAGTCTTATGAGGCTGTCGTGGAAACCCAACCGGTGGAGAAAGAACGTTCTGTTAAGTGCCAGCTTGCGGTGACGAAAGGAAGGCTTGCCGGGCACAGCATCATTGCCTTCTTTCCTAAAAAAGATTATCTGTATGAAGACGATGGCACGGGCGTGGATGCACGTCAGCTTGTCATCGGCGATGGTCTTGTGGTATGTTCGCGCCTGGAAAAGGCGGAGTGGGAGAGGAGAACGGCTGATAAAGGACGTGACAGTCACTTCGATTACGGGCGTTGGCTGAAGGTGCATGATGTGATGGCCCGCACATACATACCCTATGGCAGTTGTGCCCGCAAGGTGCTCAGCCTTAACAGTCTGTCAATGCCGAAACGCCTGTCCATCGTGCTTGACCGAGTTAGGCGCAAAGCCATGACCCTCCTTGCCGTCTATGGGGTGAGCGACGACGCTTACGCCATAGTGGGAGCGATGACGTTGGGCGATAAGACAGCCCTTTCGGATGCTGCCCGCGAAACCTATTCAGTAGTGGGCGTGTCGCACGTGCTCGCTCTTTCCGGCCTTCATCTCGGCATAATATTCATGCTTCTTTCCGCCATTCTCATCCCGTTCGGGTCGTCTATGGGTCGTCTCATAATCGGCAATCTCGTCCTTATTCTGTCCATTTGGGCTTATGCCTTGATGGTGGGCATGTCGTCCAGCATCGTACGTTCGGCTGTCATGTACACGTGTTTTGCCTTCTTCGGATTGATGTCAGCCAAACCGCAGTCGCTCAATTCGTTGGGCATAGCGGTCGTGGTGCTTGTCCTTGGCAATCCGATGAGCCTTTGGGACGTAGGCTTTCAGATGTCGTTCCTTGCCGTCTTCGGCATCTTGGCGTTCAACGAGCGCTTCCATTACATCCTTAAGCCGCGTTATCTTCAGAGTCATCGCATGGTGGACTGGATATGGACGATGTTCAAGGTGTCGATGGCTGCTCAGGTGATGGTAGCCCCCATCATCATTTATTATTACGGGCGCTTCTCCTGTTATTTCCTTTTAGCCAACTACATAGCCATCCCTGCCGTCACGCTCATAGTCTATCTTTCGCTCGTTTTCTACATTATGGCGTTCGTCAGCCTGCCGTTCTTTCCGCGTCTGATAGCCTACGTGCTCGACCGTATTGTCGCTGTTCTCAATGCTTCACTCGACTGGATAGCTACGATTCCGGGCGCCAGCATCGACAATATCAGCTTCAGCGGCACGCAACTCGTCCTTGTTTACGTGGCGATAACCCTCTTCTTCTGCCTCTCTTATTACCTTGAGGACATGTATCGCTCGGCTTATGGCTATAAGATAATGTAGGGAGCACTATTATATAATGTATAGACCATTGACTATACATTGAAATATTCCTCCAACTCCTTCTCAGCGCCTCCGTCCTTATTGTCGAGGTCTTTGATGATGACGCCATGCTCCAGAAGAGTGATGCGTGTAGAGATGTCCGTTGTATGCTGCAGGTTATGACTCGAAATAAGAATGGTGGCACCCTCCGTCTTGTTATATTCCACGAGCAGCTTCTTCAGATGGTTCTGACTGCTGGGGTCAAGGAAGTTGAACGGTTCGTCGAGGATGACGAGTTGCGGGCGTGTGAGCAATGCAGCCACGATGCCCACCTTCTGCTTGTTGCCGGCAGAGAAGTCGCGTATATACTTTTTCTGTCCCAATACCTCTCCGTTCATAAACATCTCGTATTGGGCTATTTCCTTGTGAACGTCCTCCTTCGACATGCCCGAAACCTTACCCACAAACTCCAGATATTCCTCCGCTGTAAGGAAGTCGATAAGGAAGCTGCTGTCAATGTACGATCCAGTGAAAGGCTTCCAGTCCTCGCTCATGGCAGGATTGATATGTGTCGGTTCTGTGCCGTCCGTCATGTTCGGCGTAAGCATGACGCTTCCCTCGTCGGCATTCAGAAGGTCGAGAATAAGGCGGAAGAGCGTGGTCTTCCCCGCTCCGTTGTTTCCCACGAGTCCGAGAATCTCTCCGTCATGGATGTCCGCCTTCTCTATGTCCACGGCTGTTTTGGTTCCAAACACCTTCTTAAGGTTTCTTATTTCTATTTTCATTTATTATCTCCTTATTATGTTTGCTTATTTCAAGCCAAGCTCTTCAGCTATGAACCTGTTCGTAAATCCCTTTCCTGACTTAGCCACTTCCTCCGGTGTGCCTTGCGCCACAAGCTGTCCGCCGCCTATTCCGCCTTCCGGACCTATGTCGATGATGTGGTCAGCCAGTTTTATGACGTCGAGGTTGTGCTCGATGATTACCACCGTATTGCCACGGTCGACCAGTTTCTGCACCACGTCCATGAGAATGCGGATGTCCTCGAAGTGCAGACCAGTTGTCGGTTCGTCCAGGATGAAGAGCGTCTTGCCCGTGTCGCGCTTGCTCAGTTCGGTGGCAAGCTTTACGCGCTGGCTCTCGCCTCCGGACAGCGTTGTGGAAGGCTGTCCGAGCTTGATGTATCCCAATCCCACGTCCTGAATGGTCTTTATCTTTTGCAGAATGGCAGGCACATTCTCGAAGAATTCCACAGCCTGATTGATGGTCATGTCCAGCACGTCGGCAATGCTCTTGCCTTTATAGCGCACCTCCAGCGTCTCGCGGTTATATCGCTTGCCGTGGCAAACCTCGCATGGCACCATCACGTCCGGCAGAAAATTCATCTCTATCGTGCGATAACCGTTGCCTTTGCACGTCTCGCAGCGTCCTCCCTTCACGTTGAAGGAGAAGCGTCCCGGCTTATATCCGCGCACTTTGGCTTCCGGCAGACCCACGAAGAGCGATCGGATGTCGCTGAACACGCCCGTGTAGGTGGCAGGGTTTGATCGTGGCGTGCGTCCCAATGGCGACTGGTCGACGTTCACCACCTTATCTATATTGTCTATGCCTTCCACGCTGTCATACGCCATCGGCTTCTTCAGCGAACGATAGAAATGCTGTGAGAGGATGGGCTGGAGCGTTTCGTTGATGAGAGTAGACTTTCCCGAACCGCTGACACCCGTCACCACAATCAGCTCTCCAAGCGGGAAGCTGACGTCCACGTTCTTCAGGTTGTTGCCCTTGGCTCCGCGTATGGTTATGAATTTGCCGTTGCCCTTGCGTCTTTCCTTGGGCACGGCAATGGTGCGTATGCCGTTAAGATATTCGGCTGTTATGGTGTGCGTCTTGAGCATGTCCTTCGGTGTGCCCTGAAACACCACCTCGCCACCCTTGCGTCCTGCCATCGGACCGATGTCGATGATATAGTCGGCGCTGAGCATCATGTCCTTGTCATGCTCCACCACCACCACCGTATTGCCGATATCGCGAAGATCCTTCAGCGAGCGTATCAGGCGTTCGTTGTCGCGCTGGTGCAGACCGATGCTCGGCTCGTCCAGAATGTAGAGCACGTTCACGAGTTGCGAACCTATCTGCGTGGCAAGTCTGATTCGTTGGCTCTCGCCTCCGGACAGCGTGGCAGACTGTCTGTTGAGCGACAGATAGTCCAGTCCGACATCCAGCAGAAACTTTATGCGTGTGCGTATCTCCTTGAGTATCTCCGTAGCTATGGCTTTCTGGCGTTCGTCCAGATGCTTCTCCGCCTCGTCCAGCCAAGTCATGAGCGCCTTGATGTCCATGTTGGCAAGTTCAGAGATGTTCTTGTCCCAGACACGATAAGAAAGCGACTCCTTGTTGAGCCTCATGCCATGACATTCCGGACACTGACATACGGCAAGAAACTGGTCAGCCCATTTCTGTCCGCTTGCCGTGTCGTCGTTCTCCATCACGGAGCGCATATACTTTACCACGCCGTCAAACGTTGTGAAGTAGTCGGAAGAGGTGTGAACCAGTTCCTTGTCTATTTTGACAGGTTCAAGCGAACCATAGAGGATTTCGTCGAGCGTATCCTCCGGAATGTCCTTCACAGGAGTCTTCAGCGTGCATTCCGCCTTCTCCAGTATGGCACCTATCTGCCAGAAAATCATCTGGTTCTTGTATTTTCCCAACGGCACAATGGCTCCCTGATATATGGATAAGGTGTCGTCCGGGATAACCTTCTTCATGTCAATCTCGTTGACGTATCCTAAACCCTTACACTTCGGGCAGGCACCTTCAGGTGAGTTGAATGAGAACATGTTAGGAGCCGGGTCGCGATAACTGAGACCCGTCGTCGGACACATAAGTCGCTTTGAGAAGTTCTTCGCCACACCCGAGTCCTTGTCCAGAATCATAATGAGTCCGTCGCCCTGTCTCATGGCAGTCTCAACGGTCTTTCTGAGTCGGTCTTCGAAGCCCTTGCGCATCTGCATCTTGTCAATCACCACCTCAATGTTGTGGTTCTTGTATCGGTCAGTCTTCATGCCCTGCGTTATCTCCATAATCTCCCCGTCCACACGGGCATAGAGATAACCCTTCCTCCGCAAGCTCTCGAAGAGTTCTCGGTAGTGTCCCTTACGTTGTCTTACGAGAGGGGAGAGGATGTAAATGCGTCGGTCGGCATAGTCGGTCTCAATCATGTTGATGATTTTCTCCTCCGTATACCTCACCATCTTCTCGCCGGTGGCATAGCTGTAAGCCGTGCCTGCACGTGCGAAAAGCAGTCTGAGATAGTCATAAATCTCCGTTGTGGTGCCCACCGTGGACCGTGGATTGCGGTTGGTGGTCTTCTGTTCTATGCTGATTACAGGGCTGAGTCCGGTTATCTTGTCCACGTCCGGACGCTCCATGTCGCCGAGAAAGTTGCGTGCATACGCCGAGAACGTCTCGATGTATCGGCGCTGTCCTTCAGCGTAAATGGTGTCGAACGCCAATGACGACTTGCCCGAACCGCTAAGGCCCGTGATGACCGTAAGGCTGCCGCGCGGAATCTCCACGTCGATGTTCTTAAGGTTATGCACACGTGCGCCCCATACGTTTATTTTGCCCTCTTCCATGTCGTTGTTGCTCATATCTCTCATGTGTAAGCTTTGATGTAGTGTGTCAGGGGCTTATTCGCCGCCCGTCGTTCCTGAAGTTTCCGTATAACCTCTAAGCAGGTTTACGTCTTTCTTGATGTTATATTTTCTTCCGTCAGCGCCCTTTGCCTTTACGAGCACAAAGTAGACGCCCTGCTTTACGTCCTTTCCGTTATACTTACCGTCCCATCCTCCGTCAGGGTCGGTCCATTCGTAGAGCTTCTGTCCCCAACGGTTGAAGATGTAGGCATGAAACTCCACCAGACTCTGATGTCCGCTCTTAGCCTTATATATGTCGTTGATGCCGTCGCCGTTCGGCGAGAAAGCGTTGGGCATGTCCAGCTTGCTCTCTGATATAGATACGGTAATGGGCGTATTCTCCGACCAGTATTCCTCCGTGTAAGCCACCGTGTCGCCGGCGTTGGTGAACGTGGCGTACAGCACTATGCGGTGAGCGCCAGCCTCCGTGAACGTATATTCCGTGTCCTCCTCATATCTGACAAGGTAGGGCGAGTCGTTTCCCTCCTTCGTGAATCTCCATTCGTAGTGCGCGCTCCATGCCCCCACGTTCTCCGCGTTGGCAGCGAAGCGTACGGTGAGCGGAGCCGAACCTTGATAGCTCGTGCCCGTCTCTTCTCCTTCGGAGGTTATGAAAGTGGCTTGTGGGTCGATGGTGGGGATGTCGTCAGCCTTTACTTGCAGGAACGAGCAGGTAAGGGCAACAAGAAGTATTATGATGTGTTTCATATTCATGCCTGTTTGGTTATTATGCAAAGTTAATGAAAAATTTCTCAGAACAATATATTTTATGTACTTTTGCACAAAAATCAAGGTATACAAACTAAAATTCAGAACAATATGAGACGTCATCTCCGAATGCTATTATGCATGTGTGCCCTCGCGGTCGCCATGGTGTCAGGCGGTCAGAATGTGAAGTGGCAGGACCTTTACAAGGTGAAGAAGAAAGACACGATATACGGCATTGCCAAGAAATTCAATATCACCATAGAAGAACTTCAGAACGCCAATCCCGGCATGAAGAAGTCTGACTATGTGCTTAAGAAGGGCGACCAGCTCCTCATCCCGTTCCCCACGATGAGCAAGGTGAACACCCCGGCGCAGTCTCCTGAGACCTCTCGTCCTGCTGCTCCGTCAGCGACCGCTGCCGGCAAGAAGAAAGAAATGGGCGTGGTGCGTGTGGGCGTGATGCTTCCGCTTCACAACGTTGACGGCGACGGACAGCGCATGGTGGAGTATTATCGCGGCGTGCTGATGGCATGTGACAGCCTTAAGGCACAGGGCATCAAGACCAACGTGCAGGCATGGAACGTGCCCATTGACGCCAATGTGGCTACTACGCTTGCCGATCCTGCTGCAGCCAAGTGCGACATCATCTTCGGTCCGCTCTATACGCCGCAGGTGAAGCCCATAGCCGACTTCTGCCGCAAGAACGACATAAAGCTGGTCATCCCGTTCTCCATCAATGGTGGTGAGGTGGCGAAGAACGACCACATCTTCCAGGTCTATCAGTCGCCGGAGCAGCTTACGGCTGTAGCCGTGAACGCATTCATGGAGCGTTTCTCTGACTCGCACGTGGTGGTCGTTGACTGTAACGACGCCACCAGCAACAAGGGCACCTTCACCACCAGCCTCCGCAAGCGTCTTCAGGAGAAGGGCATAACATGCAGCATCACCAATCTGAAGTCGTCAGACCCGATGTTCGCCAAGGCGTTCAACACGACGAAGCGTAACGTGGTGGTGCTCAATACGGCACGTTCGCCGGAGCTTAACTCGGTGTTTGCCAAGCTTGACATCCTGAAGAAGTCAAGCCCCGCAATGCGCATCTCACTCTTTGGCTATACGGAATGGCTGATGTACACGAAGCCTTACACCGAGTATTATCACAAGTACGACACATACATCCCCACATCCTTCTACTATAATCCCGTGGCACAGCGCACCAAGAACTTCGAGCGCACTTATCGCCAGTGGTTTAAGTCGGACATGCGTGAGGCACTTCCCCGTTTTGCCATCACTGGTTACGACCAGGCACAGTTCTTCCTGCGTGGCATCAGCACGTACGGATCAGCCTTCAAGGGCACGAAGCAGCAGACCACGTACGCCCCCATGCAGACCCCGCTGAAGTTTATGCGCGTGTCTGACGGCGGCATGCAGAACGTATCGTTCATGCTCGTGCATTATCGCAACAACCGCAGCATAGAGTCGATAAGCTATTGATTCATAACAAACCATTAAGAATGACAAGTCTTAAACACAGAATATGCGGTCTTGCCGCTGCCGTAGTCTTGCTCATGACGTCTCACGTCAGCGCAGACGCACAGATTGGCGACCACCGCAACGACCTCTCCGTCGGTGTGAATGCCGGCTATATAATAAGTAATGTGGGCTTTACGCCGAAGGTGACGCAGCAGGGACATGGCGGCATAACCATGGGACTGTCCATGCGCTATACGTGCGAGAAGTATTTCAGCACCATCTGCTCCATTGCGGCGGAGGTGAATTACGCCCGAATAGGATGGAAGGAGAACATCCTCACCTCCGACGACCAGCCTGTCATCAACGCCAAGACTGGACTGGCGGAGGCTTACCAGCGTGACCTCAACTACATCCAGGTGCCCATCTTCGCGCACCTCGCCTGGGGAAAGGAGCACAAGGGCATGCAGTTCTTCTTCAAGGCAGGTCCGCAGTTCGGCTATCTGCTTGGAGAGAAGACCGTTTCAAACTTCAACTTTGTCGACCGCAACCTCGCTGACCGCTCCAATCTGACCTGCGCCCAGGACACGATGTCCGTGGAGAACAAGTTCGATTACGGCATTGCAGCCGGCTTAGGAATGGAGCTGGCGCTTCCGCGAGTAGGCCATTTCCTCCTCGAAGGTCGCTATTATTACGGTCTTGGCAACATCTACGGCGACTCAAAGCGCGACTATTTCGCCCGCTCCAACCACTCAAACATCGTAATAAAGCTGACGTATCTCTTCGATATCGTGAAGACAAAGTAAGCTCTTCGGTGGTTCTGCAGTATACGGTATTTGCATTTCTAATGCTCAATACTATGAGCCCAGCGCACAACAAAATCTTTGGTGCGAAATTCTTGAGTTTTGAGCGTTTGAAGACAACGTGCTTATACACAGTGTGTTATACGGTTTTCGAACGAAGCGTTATGAAATCAGACTCGCAAAAGAGCCGTTTTTTGCTGCAATAGCGCCACTTTTACACTCCAATAGTGCCACTTTTATCATGCAATAGTGCCACTTTTACTGTCTAATAGTGGCACTATTGGAGTGTAAAAGTGGCTCTATCGTTAAGCGTGGGTGCTGTTTTCACAGCAAAACACCGTAAAAACAGCAAACCAAAACTCTAGAATCAATTTTTATTTTGTAACATGTTTTTACTCTTTGTACGATATTTGCATGGGGGACATGAGGACATGTTTTTTAGACAAGAAGACATGAAGACATGTTAGAGAATGACAAGATTTTTTTTCTAATGGCCGATTGGGGTTGAACGAGCAAAGCGCACAATATCCACTCTAACCAGCAATTAACATAGCAGTCAATACAAACTTAGGAGGCTATGGCGTCCTCGCCGTAGCCATGCACCCACGAACAGCAGCTAATTATCCGTTTTCCACTTTGTCATTTCGGATTATATCTGTATTTTTGCATGCAAATCACTCAGAAACCATGAACAAGAAAATTTATTTTGCTGGCTCTATCCGTGGTGGTAGTGTAGATGCTGCGCTATATCAGAGAATCATACAGTATATCAACAAGACGGATGTTGTGCTTACCGAACATATATTCCCTACGAAACCGAAGAATGCATCCATCAATGGTTGGACAGGATTCTGGGTGGAGAGTAATACTGAAATTTATGAAAAAACTCTATTATCATGAATGAGCTAATATACAATATCAGATATATCTTTCAGGAATATCTGTCAAGTCAGAATGTCTGTTTCTTTAATATTCCTGAATATCAACGAGGCTATAAGTGGACAGCAGAGAACGTCAAGCAACTACTAAATGACTTGAAGAACTTCGGCATTCATAGGCAGACGGCAGAAGAGTTTTATTGTCTGCAAAATATTACGGTTGCAAAAGGGTGTTTGGACGGGAAACCTTGTATGAATGTCATAGACGGACAACAACGCTTGACCACTTTATACATTATTATATCTTATATCCAACGAAGATTGACTCACAAGATTCTACCTGCTGATGCCGATATCTTGAGGTACTCGGTAAGAACATCTACAGATGCTTTCCTCAGGGAGAAAGTGCAGACGGGAGAACTTTGGAATAAGGAAATCAATCCTGACGATGCAGAATCAAAGGATAGGTACTATATCATGGAGGTTGCCAAGGCTGTGGACGATTGGTTTAAAGAGAACACGCTGAATATTGGTGTGATTTTAGATAATCTGAAGCTTATTGTCAATCAGGTGGATAATGGTGAGGAAGAAACAGTCTTTGCCAGTCTCAATGGTGGCAAGGTGGATTTAGATGGCGCAGACTTGATAAGAGCCATTCTAATCACCAGGGCAGCACGGCAAAAGTATCCGACTATTGTGTCAGAGAAGAGAATACGTCAAATCGCAAATGATGATATTGACATGAACATCCATATCAGTGTATCTTCTCAAGGTAAAATTCATGAGTATCGTGTAAAACTCGGAGTCGAACTTGACAAAATGAGTCTTTGGTGGTCAGACAAGGATGTCATTGATTACTTTGAACAGTTGCTCCCGAACAGAATATCACAAAATCGCTCATTCAAATATAGGGATTATCCAATAGACCTGTTATACTATGCCTTTTACGAAGTGTTCAGATCAAAACTTCCCGTAGAAGGTAGAGACATGAATCTACGTCATTTTGAGAATGGCATCGACATGAACAGTAATCCAGGTGATGATCATCTGGAGTTCTGGTGTGAGCTGAAAGAACTTCACTTGACTCTGATGGACTGGTATAACGATGCAGAAACCCATAACCTTATAGGGTATCTGATGTATAATTTCAAGAGTGACATCATTACCTTTGAACGCCTTTACAGTATTTGGAAAGTGGCTAAAGGAAAAGCTGACTTTAAAAATACCATTAAGCGCATCATCCGCTATCAGTTGGCTACATTGTATGGAGATATTGATGGTGGCAAGGAAACGCTCTCTAAGGTTATTGTAGGTGAAAAGAATGATGACATAGAAGAGAAGCTCATCTGTCTGAGAAGGGATATTCTTAATACCTCAACATATAACTGGTACGATAGTCAGCTGACCTCCAAGATTCTGCCCCTGCTTGACATCCTGCCATGTACTATTGAGAGAGGTAAAAGAAAGGAACAGACATTCTTGCCTCTGAAACAGAAATACCTCAAGCATATAACTTCGGAAGAAGACAAAGAGCATGTGCGTTCTCAGACAAGACCGATGGATGAGAAAGACATGACAGAGGAAGACAAGCAACTGCTTCTGGAAGAAAACCGTAAAGGATTGAACTCAATTGGCAATATTGTTCTGCTTCACGGAAGTATAAACAAAAGTTATGGTAATGACAAGCTTATACTTAAGATGGTCAGAATTTATAGTGAGCATGTTATGGACAATGCAGATGTTTTTATCCGCCCCCATACCCTCGATGTTTTCATGTCAAAGATGAAGAGCATTGATGTTAATGGGGTTGATGATCATGAGGTGTATTGGAGCGAAGAAGATATTAAGCGTACCGTGCAAGATATTGATACCAAACTTACCTCGTATCTGGATTTTCCAAAGTTTATAAACACTGATAACAGCAACCAAAATAATGGATAAGAAAAGTATAAACGACCTTTTGGAGAACTTCAATTTCGTTGTTCCTGAGATTCAGAGAGAATACGTTTGGGGAGCTACAAAGAACAAACGTGTGCTTTCCCAATTTCTCAAAGACCTTGACCATAAATTGGAACAAGGAGATGCGAACATCGGATTCCTTTATTCTTATGAATCGGGTACTGAACATTATCTAATCGATGGGCAGCAGCGTTATACGACCATTTTACTCTTATGCTATTACCTTGCTGCTTTAGAGGGAGACAACAGTTATTCGCAGTTCGTGAGCAGGCTTAAGTTAGACCAAAATGTCCAGGCTTTTGCTTATCGTGTACGTTCGAACACGGAGTCTTTCCTTAAGAACTTGCTCAAGTCTGGTGTGACAGACCATAATGAGGTTAGCGATCAGACTTGGTATAAGAGCGAATATGAGAACGATCCAACCATCTTGTCCATGGTAGGGGCATTGGAGGTTTTTGGTAATGTACTGAAGGAATGTGGGCATATAATCCTTGACAAGGTTCTGAATAATGTGTTCTTTTGGTATTTTGATGTGGATATGACTTCGCAAGGAGAAGAACTTTATATAACCATGAATAGCCGTGGAGAAAAACTGACGGATTCTGAGCAGATTAAACCACGCTTATTGAAGAAGTCTGGAGACAGGAAAGAAAGCTATGGCAAGGAGTGGGATAATTGGGAGGAGTTTTTCTATGATAAAGAATTGCGTGGAACACGTAGCATAGGCACTATTGATACGGCAATGAACAATGTCATCCGTATTGTTCTTGAACTTAAAACATGCCATGAACACGCTCGTTTGAATCCCGTGGAAGATGCTGAGACCATATCTATTAAAGATGTGGCAGAATATATGGAGGCATTAATGAGCATCGCCCAACTGAATGCAGATTTCTGCAAATCAGAGATAGCTCGCCTGTATGGAGACAGTAATGAAGATGGCGATTTCTTTGTTCTGAAAGCACTATTGACGGAAAAACTCAAAGGGCAGACCGAACTGTATGAATACCAAAGGGTTTATCAGACTGTAAGAAATCATGTTCGGCGTAACAAAATGAAGAATCTTGCTTTTCTTACATACCTAAACGCTTATATGCAGAGCCCGTTGTCTTGGTATGAGTATATTCTGAAACAGGGTGATGAGAGTAAGGCTGTATTTAATGGTCATGAGCTGGAGAAAATCCAAATATGTCATGATCTGGGCAAGCCTGCTGAGATTGAAATATGGAAAACGCAGGAGCATCCTTTTTGGAATGGTGAAATAAAGTCACTTCTTAGTTGGGCAAAAGATGAAGGATGTTTTAGTCTGGAATCTTTCGTCTTGTTTACTCGAAGTTTCAACCTCCTGTTTGATCAGAAGGAAAATAATGGTTGGACAAGCGATTGTGTAAGACAAGCCCTCATTGTACGTCTAAAGAATTATCCTCTTGATCATTGTTTCTTTGGTTATACCTCTGACCAATGGAAGCAGATTATGAACAATAATCCTGCAGATTTCAAGTCTTTTCTCAATGAGTTTGTTGGGATGGACATAACTGCCCGTGACAAGCACCTTGAGAAGATTAAGAATTCATATCCAGAAACAAAGGATAACTTGTGGGCGGAATTTGTGCATCATGACTATCTTCTGGAGTATTGTAATACAAAGCGTGTTCAGTATCGTGATGAATATGGTATTGAGTGTGTGGAAAATTGTTACAAGAGGCCTTATTCTGTTAAGAATATGCATTTAGAGCATTATTTGAAGCTTCATATGAAAGAATATTTTGCTGAAATGCAAGGCTGGAATTACTGGATTGACCTAAGTGGATGGAAGTCTGTTGTCAGATTCTATAAGACCAACTGGCCGATACATATAGGTATACAGTATAGGCAGGATAAGCATGAGCAATATGAAGTGGCGTTGTCAACAGATGATTATGTATTTACAGAAAGCGATAAGACGGTGCTCGAAGCTGCCGGATTCGTATGTGACAACAACGTCTATACAGCTTATTCGTCGTTAGACATGACAAAGTTGATGGAATTGCTAAAGCTTTGTTTTTCAATACTTGGTCAATAATGACTTAAAAACAAAAAAAGTGCGCCGAGACCGTTGTTTGGTCTTGGCGCACTTTTTTCAGTTTATTGATTTTATCAATAGAATGGTTTAGCTAACCTTGTTGAGCTTCTTGATGATAGAGAAGATGAAGAGGGCTGATACGAGGCAGATGCCTGCGAGAACACCCCAAATGGTCACGAGGTTGAAGTTCTGACCCCACATGATGCCGGGAACCATTACCAGCTGGTTGCCGATGGCCGTTGCACCGAACCAAAGACCCATCATCAAACCTGCATACTTCGGAGGAGCCACCTTAGATACGAACGAGATGCCGATCGGAGAGAGCAGAAGCTCGGCGAATGTAAGGATGAGGTATGTAGAGATAAGGAGGTTTGCACTTACGCGCGGACCCTCTGTAGCTGCGTCGCCCTGTGTCAACGGAAGCTCAAGACCCATAGATCCTACAGCCATCCACACAAAACCAAGAGCTGCAACGAGCATACCAAGACCGATCTTCTCAGGAGATGTCGGCTCCTTGCCCTTCTTGTTAAGCCATGAGAACAATGCTACGCTGACCGGAGTAAGAGCTACTACATAGCAGGGGTTGAACTGCTGGAAGATAGGAGCCTTGATGTCAACGGCACCGTCAAGGTTGTTATACTTATAGAAAAGGAATGCGATGGCTGCAACGATGACGCCCAAAGCAATGCCCTTGCCTTTGCCGGTCTTGCTCTGTGCGAGGCTGAAGCTACCGTATACAACGAAGATGCAAGCAACGAGGTTGGTAACGTCGAATGCCATTGACTGCAGACCCTCAGATGTCTTCTGTGTGTAGTCGCGTGCAAACAATGTCAGAGTGTTACCGTTCTGATGGAATGCCATCCAGAAGAAGATAACAACTGCGAACACAAGGCACAGGCAGATGATGCGCTCCTTTGTCTCTGCGGGAGAGAGTTCGTTGGCTTCTGTCTTGCTGTCGTCAGCAGCTTTATTCTGTGACTCCTTTGCAAGGACATGCTTGTAAGTGAAACCGAAAGCGTAATATATGGCGATACTCAGGATAAGCGAAGCACAAGCTACTGCGAATGCGAAGTGGTAAGCATCCTCTGTAGATACGCCTAAGCTGGTATGTGCCCAGTCCATAATCTTAATGGCAGCTGTCGGAGCGAACATAGCACCGATGTTGATAGCCATGTAGAAGAGTGAGAAACCAGAGTCGCGGTTGGCGGCATACTGAGGCTCGTCGTAGAGGCGGCCTACCATAACCTGAAGATTACCCTTGAACAGACCTGTTCCTAAGGCAATAAGGATAAGAGAAAGTCCCATAGCGGCAATGGCAACGGTGTCTTTGCCAAGAGGAAGCGAGAGGACAAGGTAGCCGATGAACATGATGAAGATACCGGTGGTAACCATCTTGCCGAAGCCAAACTTGTCAGCTGCGATACCGCCGATGATGGGGAGGAAATACACCATCATCAAGAAGGTAGAGTAAATTGTACTTGCAATTCCTGTCTCGAAGCCGAAGTTGGCTTGCAGGTAGAGAAGGAAAACAGCCAACATCGTGTAGTAACCGAAGCGTTCGCCGGTGTTGGCAAGGGCTAACGCCCATAGACCTTTAGGTTGATTTTCGAACATAATAAATTATAGTTTTGAAGTGATTATTGTTTATTCATACATGATTTTGTTGGTGGTATTATTAGGGTGTTATGTGTTTGTTATAGTATTTTCTAATTTCAGCAATACAAAATTAATAACAATAATTCTAAACACCAAAAAAGAGGATGAATAAAAGTATATAGATATATAAAAAACAATTATGGCACAGCTCTCAACGAGTTGTGCCATAACCGTATGTTTAACTTAAAAAACTTTTCATAAATAATGAAGATTCTCACGAGCCCTCATTGTTACCTGTTAAACAATCGTTCTAATTTACCTTAAACCTAATAACTAAAAACCTAAATCTATTACTACTAACCTAAACAATCTATTAACCTTTTGACGATGCAAAGGTATGAAGTTTTTGTTGTTCGCGTAAACAATAATGGCAAGTTTTCGCATTTTCATGCGTTTTATTGATATGGAACAAGTCGGAATGTGTGTATAATGCGCTTTTTTTTGATTAATTTTGTATTGCAAACTGAAAGCATCGTTGGATGCTCCATAAAAAGATGAAAACAGATAACATAATAATCAAATAAATGTATGCTCAGATCTACTTTTCGCAAACATCATAAGTGGTTCGGCATAGTCATGGGGATTTTCCTTATTGTGTTCTGCGTATCAGGCATTTTGCTCAATCATCGTCATGCCATAAGTGGCATAGACGTTAGCAGGGGCATGCTGCCGTCGCGATATGAGATTAAGCAATGGAACAGCGGACTGCTGCGTGGCACTTGTCGAATGGACAACGGAAGGGTGGCGGTGTATGGTTCGGCGGGTGTTTTCCTTACCGATACCGTGGCATCGTCGTTTGTAAGTATGAATGAAGGACTGCCTCAAGGGGCTGATATGCGCCAGATGCGTGGCATGGCAGGAGTGAGTTATGGGGCATGGCAGAAATCCTCGCATGAGTTTTTTGCCGTGTCGCAATATGGTCTTTACCGTACAGACGGGCGTCATCGTTGGCATCACGTGGCGTTGCCGACTGGAGAAGAGGAGCGTCTGACTGACGTTACTTCACGTGGCGACACTCTTGTGGTGCTTAGCCGGTCGTACGCTTATGTGGCTACGGCTCCTTACAAGACGTTCCGGAGGGTGGAGATACCTGCGCCATCTGGCTATGATGGCAAGGTGTCGCTGTTTCGTACGGTGTGGCTGCTTCATAGTGGCGAGTTGTTTGGAACGATAGGCGTGATAATCGTAGACGTTATCTCCGTTATCCTTATTATAATATGTGTTACGGGTCTGGCGTTCTGGCTGACAGCCAAGATTTCGGTAAGGCAGAGTCTGAAGCGTCTAAAAGGACGGGCGCTGAAGACGCTTCTGTCCTGGCATGACATAATAGGAAGAAAGACCATATTCCTTACATTGTTAATATGTGTGACAGGATGGATGCTTCGTCCGCCAATGATGATACCGCTTGCGCTCAGCCGTGTGCCAGCCGTACCCGGCACCATACAGCATAGCAGCAATGCCTGGAACGACCGTCTGCGCATGGTGCGCTATGATGAAGCGGCGGGAGACTGGATGGTTTCCACGTCAGAAGGATTCTTCTCGCTGGGCGCTGACATACTGCGTCCGATGCCACAGCATATCTCCGATGCACCGCCCGTAAGTGTTATGGGGCTGAATGTGTGGCAGAGAGAGAAGGAGGGCGGCAAGTGGTTGTGCGGTTCGTTCAGCGGTATGTTTGTATGGGACCGTCAGACATCTACGTCAACCGATTATTTCACGCATCAGCCTGCACCCAAGTCTGCCGGTGCGCCGTTCGGCAAGACGGCAGTGTCGGGATTTACTGACGACATCATTGTCGGAGGTAGGCATGACGGCATTGTCGTGGAATATGAAAAGGGTACGTCCTTGCTTCAGCAGCCATCGTGGATGAACAGGCTGCCGATGTCGTTATGGAATGTGGCATTGGAGGCCCATAGCGGACGACTGTTTATCGGCAACATTGCCACGTATGTCTTCGTGCTTGTGATTGGAATGGCTGCTGTATGGAGTCTGATAACCGGACTCAAAATCAGAAGAAAACCTAACAAGAACAGTAAACGTAAATAAGAAAACTTATTTATATAATAATAAATACCTTAAACAATGAATATAATGCAGAAACTGTGTCTGTCCGGTGCTATCGGAATGTCCGTAGCTATGACCGCAATGGTGGACGACAATACACGTGGTATTGGACGATATCCGGGAAATCCGGCTGAGAATTTCGCTCCAATGCTGCGTGAGACGGATGTCATTACGAATCTGGCGTTGCGCCGTCCTGTGCGTGCGTCATCATCGTTCGACTTCTGTCTGACTCCTCAACTCGTTACTGACGGCATTGTCAGCCGTTCTGCCGTGCCGACGCTTTTCGTCAGTACGCCTGACGGACTGTTGCCGCGTCGTGAGCGTGAGTGGGCGATTGACGGAGGAATGTATTCGCGCAATACAGTTTATGGTGCCGACACATATCTTAATTATGAGTGGACGGGTGCTTTGTTTCGAGCCGATAGTGTGCGCGTAAGACTTAACGTGGCTTACGACCCTAAGCTGGCGGACGGCAAGTATGCCATTCGTGTATTGGCTTCGGACGGAACTGGCAAGGAGAGAAAGTGGCATGCAGTGGCAACCATGGAAGGTCAGTCGCTGCCCGGCAAGCAATCGCGTTATGTGGAGCATTCGGATCCTAACAAGCAGACGGAGCGCGAGATGCTCCCTACGCGTGATGTCGTAGTGACGTTGCCGGTGGACGGTGGCTTTAGTTTTAGTGGACTCCGCCTTCAGTTGACGATGAAAGGTGCAGCCCACTGGACGGTGTTCGAGTTTATGCCCTGCCTTGAGGGACGCTCGCTTACCTCGCAACTCCTCACAGCTGCCCGTTTCGGTAGCGCATGGATGAGCGACGGAGGAGGCAATCAGTGGGTGGAGGTAGACCTCGGACGTACGCAACCCGTGGAACGGGTGGAGCTGAACTGGATAGAGAAAGCATTGGAAGGACGTGTGGAGATGAGCGACGACGGTAAGAACTGGACGGTTGTGGCTGCTCTGCCTGGTGGAAAGAACGCCGTGGACAAGATAAAGACAAAGGGAGCCAATGGACGTTATGTGCGTATAGGTATGACACGTCCTACGTCTTCTGGCAGATATGTCCTCAGCGAGATGAACGTGATAGGACGTGGTGGATATGAGGTGGTGCCTCATGTGGCTGCCGGAATTGACGGCAACAGGCTGCCGCTTCATGGTGGCAACTGGCTTCTTAAGCGTGCCGAAGCAACGGACAAGGGAGAGAATATCTCTTCTTCCAAGACGGAAGGCGACGGATGGATTACGGCAACGGTACCGGGAACAGCACTTATGAGCTATGTGAACATCGGCGCTTTGCCCGACCCGAATGTGGCTGACAACCTGGAGAATGCCTCTGAATCATTCTTTAACAGCAACTTCTGGTATCGTCGTACGTTCTCCGTGCCCGAAAAGATGAAAGGTAAGCATGTCTTTTTGTGCTTCGACGGAATAAACTGGAAGGCTAATGTCTTCCTCAACGGCAAGCGCATTAACCGCATAGAGGGCGCTTTCATGCGTTCGCGTACCGACATAACTGAGATGCTTCGTGAGGGAACCAATGTTTTGGCGGTGGAGGTAATCAAGCCGGACAATATCGGAGGAACAAAGGAGAAGACGTATGCCACTACAGATATTAACGGAGGAATGCTCGGTGCAGACAACCCTACGTTCCATGCAAGTATAGGATGGGACTGGATTTCCTCTGTACGTGGTCGTGAAACTGGTATATGGAACGACGTATTTCTTTCTGCTGAGGGATCGGTAACGCTTTCGGATCCGCTCGTTTCCACGTCATTGGCTTTGCCCGATACGGCTGCAACCATCACTCCTCATGTCATTCTCACGAATAATGAGGCGCGTGCTGTATCTGGAAAACTGCGTGGTTGGATTGGCGATATAGCGTTTGAGAAACGTGTGGATATGGCACAGGGCGAGGAAAAGGACGTGGTGTTCGCTCCTGAGGAATACGCCCAGTTGCGTGAACAGCGCATGCGCCTTTGGTGGCCGAACGGTTATGGCGAGCCGTATATGTATGACGCTGGCTATGAGTTTGTGCCTGATGGTGGCGAAAAGGTCAGAACAGACTATCGTGCAGGTATCAGACAGATGACGTATGAGGGCGCTGACAAGAAACTGCAGATGTGGATAAACGGTAAGCGATTCGTGCCGCTTGGAGGCAACTGGGGCTTCAGCGAGCATAATCTTCTCTATCGCAAACGCGAGTATGACATCACGGTTGGATATCACAGGCAGATGAACTTTAATATGATTCGCAACTGGGTGGGGCAGATCGGTGACGAGGAATTTTATGATGCTTGCGACCGTAACGGCATAATGGTATGGCAGGACTTCTGGCTTGCCAATCCTTGCGACGGACCCGACCCTGACGATAACGCTCTGTTTATGCATAATGCGTCCGACTTTACTCGTCGTATGCGTCGCCATCCCAGCATCGCTCTCTACTGTGGACGAAACGAGGGATATCCTCCTGCTGCATTGAATGCGTCGCTGAAGAGTCTTGTGGACGATGCTAATCCTGGCATGCTCTACATCCCAAGTTCTGCCGATGAGGGAGTCAGTGGTCATGGTCCTTATTGGGCTGAACCCGCTAAGACTTACTTCTCCAAGCAGACCGGAAAGCTCCATACCGAGCGTGGCATGCCCAACGTGATGACATACGAGGGACTGGCGCGTACGTTCTCGTCTGAAGCTTTGTGGCCGCAGTCGGAAGAGTGGGGACGACACGACTTCACACAGCGTGGCGCCCAGCGTGGTGCTACGTTTAATGCCATGATGGAGCGTGCGTTCGGCAAGCCGGCTGACGCACGTGAGTTTGGCAGCTTGGCACAATGGATAAATTACGACGGCTATCGTGCCATGTTCGAGTCGGGCGCAAAGTATCGTCAGGGATTGCTTATCTGGATGAGTCATTCGTGCTGGCCTTCGCAGGTATGGCAATGTTACGATTATTGGCTGGAGCCTACAGCGGCTTTCTTTGCCTGTCGTAAGGCTTGCGAACCGCTTCATATTCAGTGGAATGCTCTTACACGTGACGTGGAGGTGGTGAACATTACGGCTGAGGCTCACAAGAACATGAAGGCTCGTCGTGACATTCTCGATGTACGTGGACGTGTGGTTTCGTCTGTTGAGGCTTCGCTTTGCTGTGACGCTGACACAACGCTGACGCTTCCTTCGCTCCACGTAGACAGCCTTGCAGGTGGACAGCCGACTGACGTACGCTTCATAAGACTTGCGCTGGACGATGCTGAGGGTCGTCATGTCTCTGAGAATTTCTATGTTATAGGAAACGAGGAGGGCAATCTTATGCAGCTTCGTTCCCTGCCAAAGGTGAGCCTTAAGACTGATGTGGTGCGTGACGGAAACCGTTATGACGTAACCATCGCCAACGAAACCGACACTCCTGCAATGATGATACGTCTGAATCTTAAGGCGGAAGACGGCGAGCAAGTGCTGCCCGTGTCGTACGAGGACAATTATTTCCATCTCATGCCGGGCGAAAAGCGCACAGTAAGAGTGGAATGGAGTCCGGCGGACACCCGTTCCTTGCCTACGTATGTGGAAATAACAGGATTTAATGTAAAATAATTGAGAGTTGAAAGTTTAGGGTTGAGAGTTATGATTACCTATATAACATATCATAACTCTCAACCCTAAACTTTCAACTCTCAACTAAAAAACGGCGGGCTGCACGTTTTACGGTGTCACGAAAACAAGAACCATATCAAGATCGAGAACCGCACGCACACCTTTTCAAAATCAAAATCATGCTCAGCCCGTCAAGGCTTCATAGCTATCTTTTATATATGCGGTGCCGCGTGCGAAATTTTTTGATTAAATTCTCTGTTTTCTGAATCCCATATTTTAATTTTAAAATTTAAGAAGACACCGTGTATGGTGCATACGCCGAAGTTTCCCGACAAGCGTTCAGTCTTCGGTTACCCGCCGCCGTATGTTTGTTAAGGACCGGCTATAATCCTTATTCTTCCTTTCCAAGACCAGCCACAGTCTCGTAAATCTCGCGCAAGTCATTGGGGATGACAATCTTGAGGCGCGAAATGCGCTTCTGTTCCGTATCTTTATATACGGTGAAGTCTTTCTCAAGCTTCGCCATTTCCACGAGATAGTCGGCGTTCTTTATGTTATACTCACCACGCTTATGCTCCTCGTCTTCACGCAGAGCCTCGTCAATGGAGTGGTTATATCCGTTAAGCTCTGCCTGAGCCTTGCGATATTCGCCTTGCAGAGCGAAGAAACATCCTTCCAGATCCTTCAGTTCCACGCTTGGTTCGTGGCGATAAAGCAAGGTGTCGCGTCCGCTACCGTCTATCTCAGCCTCTTGGCACATTATCTTCATATATTCCTTACGTGCCTCAGAGAGGTGACCGTCAGGATGTATGAACTTGCCGAAAGCAGCTGCCTTAGCTTCCAAAGAGAGAATGCGTGCGCGGTCTTTCACGGAAAGCGTAGCTATCTGCTCCTCGCGTGTCATCAGCGTTTCCATAGAAGGCTGTTCCGGCATATCTATTTTCTTCTCCTTGCAGTAGTCTTCCATTTCCATATCATGGAGGTCGGATAGCATCTTTGAGCGAAGTTTTATAGCCTCACGCAGCCATGCTATGAGCGAGTTGGCGAGTGAGATGCTGCGCAGTCTGTCTGCTATACCCTGCATCTGCTCCTTGTCCCATCCGTGCTGCACGCGCTGCTCCTTGTCGGAACCGATGATGGTGAGGTAGCTATTGAAGAACTCCACGTTCTCCAACTCTTGTGTCTGTGCCTGCACATACTCCTTGGCGAGGTTAGCAATGTGATTGGCGGACGTAGATGTCAGTCCGTTAGTGTCGAAAAAAGTCAAATCCTGTTCCATATCGAAAAGTGTATTTGATGTGAATGTTTATCTTTGTTTAGGCTTTCTTTTTCATTCTCTCCTTGTCCAGCTCATGCGCCATAGCACGCTGCACCTCGAAGAATCCGCTAAGCATAGCCGTCATGTAGTTGTCGAGATTTGGAATCTCTGGTGTCAGCAATATCTGTCGCTTCGTATGCACCACCATACGGTTGTTGTCCGTGTCCATAGTGTAGAACAGAGTATGACCGCCGTATTGGAAGTTGATCTCGTTTATTATCTTTCTCACTCGTGACACCTCGTCAATGTCGTCCAGTTCTACGCTGCCCCACGAGAAGTCGTAGATGGTTGCGAGCAGGCAATCGTCCGAAACGATGATGCAGAAAGTCTCGCCCTGAAACTTGAATGCCAAGCGATCGCTGCCTTCCTCCTCATTTTCCTCTTCCGTCTTGCAGTTAAGGTCGTGTAAGATGGCCTTACACAGCTCACGAGGCTTCATTCCTGCATAAGCTGCTGACGAGTTGTCAGCGTCTGATGTGTCGGTCTTGTTCGTACTATTGGTTTTGTTGGCTGTCTTTAGCTTGTTCTTGTGTTGTAGTGAAAAATAGATAATTGCGATAGTTATTAGTACCGCTATTGCTGTTATTGTTATGTTGTATCCCATAGCTTCTGATTCATTAGAATGGTTCTGCTAATATATTGCAAATATAATGCTGATAATGCAAAGATACAAGTAAATATGAATAAGGACAAATATTTTTATGATATTTTAATGTATTGTTTTGATTGTTCAGAAACAAAGTAATAACTTTGCATAAAATAAATATCATGAACATACTACTTATTGACAATTACGATTCATTCACATACAACCTTTCTCAATATCTCGAAGAAGAGGGCGGGGAAGATGTGGAAGTTAGTGTTTGGCGAAACGACCAGTTCGATATTGACGACGTGGAGCGTTTCGACAAGATAGTGCTGTCTCCTGGTCCCGGTGTTCCCGATGAGGCCGGGCTTCTCAAAGCTGTCATCCGACGATATGCACCGACGAAGCCAATCCTTGGTGTTTGCTTGGGCGAACAGGCGATAGGTGAAGTGTTTGGAGCAGAAATATATAATCTGAATACAGTTTTCCATGGCATACAGTCGAGCGTCCGCATCGTAGCTCCTGACTATATCTTTGACAATCTGTCAGACAGCATTAAGGTGGGGCGTTACCATTCGTGGGTGGTCGGTAAAGAGGATTTTCCTGCCGAATTGGAGGTGACAGCTGTTAGCGAAGAGGGACAGGTTATGGCACTGAAGCATCGCCGTTATGATGTCCACGGCATACAGTTTCATCCCGAATCGATCCTTACCCCGGAGGGAAGGACCATCATCAGGAATTTCATAAACGGATGTTGCTGAGATTGAACTTATAAGCAGATGTTTTTTATGGCAATCTCTCGCTCACCCAACTCAATCATTGCATTTATCAGACTCACTTTCTCGGCTTTCATGAGTTGCTCCAAAGTGATGTCTGCCTCTCGCAGCTTACCTTCCCCAAGCAACTGTGCACGTTTGGTGCCCATAAGCAAAGGTTGTTTGGGCGTTAACCATACATCGCCGTCGTACACGGCGATGTTGGTGAAGGAGGTGTCGGTCACCAAACCGTTCTTCACGATGATTATCTCGTCGCTGTCACCTTTCATACTGACCAGTCGGTTGAGGAATGTTCGGTCGGTGCTCTTGAATGAATAATCCACCATGTCGTCCTTCACAACCTTTAATGAGCCGATAACGCGCATTGTGTAAGGAGCGTACTGCACATCCTCTATGCCTCCTTTGCCGTATATCACTCTCGCTTTATAGAAGTGCATATCAGCTGTGGGCGAAAGTATGTCATTGAGGTTCGGGACTGCTTGTCCTTTAAAGAAGTGACAGACGGTCCGTTCCATCCTTGCCTGATGACAGGAAAGGTTCATGGCCTTTCCGTCTTTTATCTTTATGGTTTCAACAAATTGCTGCGACATAATATATATAATGTGTATTGTTGCTATGTAATCGGACATTTATTCCGTAATGGGAAGATAAACCTTCTGCAACACTTCCTCATACTCCTTTCTGCATTGGCTTTGTGAGGTTATGCCGCCTCCAGCCTTGAATGCCATACCGTCCTTTTCCAGTTCCACGAAGCGTATCATCACGGCGGAATTGAGCGTTCCGTTCTCGTATATTCCCATCACGCCGGTATAGAAGCCTCGCTTGTAGGTTTCTGCCTCGTCAATAATCTGACAGGTCTTCTTCTTTGGAGCTCCCGTAATGCTACCAGCAGGCAGTTGCGCTGCGATGATGTCGCCGATGTGGTGTGTATAGTCGTCAGGCAGTTTGCCGCTAATCTCCGAACTTGTCTGCAGTATGTCGCCCTTATTGGTGTGGAGAACGTCAACATAACGGTATTTGTCCACTCTAACGTTTGACGCCACTCTGCTCAGGTCGTTGCGTATCAGGTCAACGATGGTGGCGTGTTCGGCTGCTTCCTTCTCGTCGTTCATAAGCTTCTTTTCCGCATTTGGCAATGAAGCGTCAATGGTGCCCTTCATCGGATAGGAGAATATTCTTCCGTCTCTTATCTGAAGGAATTTCTCTGGAGAGAAACAAACGAAGTTGCCTATATTGTCGGCAAAGTCGTTCATCAGAAGCTTATACTTTCCTTTGGAACGGAGGAATATTTCGTGAAGGGATAGATTGCAGCGCACGGGCACTCTGCAAGTGAGATTGGCAAGATAACTATTGCCTGCCAACATGTTACGCTTCACTATATCGAAGCTCTTTTCGTATTCCTCATACTGTGGTGCGTTCACCTCCCATGTTATCTTGGACGTAAGCGGAGATGCGGTCTTTTCATTGATGTTAGTCTTGCCGTCGAAATCGTAGAGGCAATCTTCTGGATTTATGTCAGACAGTTTTCGGACGTACGCCTTGCTGCCGTCATAGTTGATGACGAAGAGAAACGGGTCGCCGGTGCTGCCCAACTCGTTGATTTTCTTTATGATATCCTTATCCATACAGTTTGATTTTGAAACCAATATCCCCATGGACTCAGACTGCACGCAGCAGCGGTCCATGGGGATTCTTCGGTTTGTTGTATTATATAAGTGTGTGAAACGCTTTACTTAGCGATAATCTCAAACACTTCCACGTTTCCTTCTATCTCTGCCTTCACAGCACCCTTTGTGAGAGTAGTTGTGAAGAATGAGTTGTCAATCTCTGTTGAAGAAAGCAGCTTGCCCTTCTTGTTATACTGGTTGAACTTCACGCCGCTGTTAGGCTTAACGTCGAGCAACATTGTGTAAGAAGTTTTGCCTGCCTCAACGCCGAACGTCAGCTTGCCCTCGCTCTTGAACGATGTGCATGGGTTCTTGTCGAAACCGAACATGGCAGCCTCTGTGTTTGTGGCGCTGACTGTGAAGGGAAGGCTCTCGGGAGTTGTGGGGTTGACCATAAACTCACGAACGGCTATCCAGCTCTTCTTGTCAGACTGCAACTTACGGATGCGCACATAGCGGGCGTCCACAGGCTCACCCTTCCAGTGGATGATGTATGTCTTCGCCAGTTCTCCGGTCAATGCCTTCCATGTCTTGCCGTCGGCAGAAGCTTCGAGGATGGTGTTGTCGAAGTAGTCTACGTCGTCCACAGAATTGCGTCCCTGCAGAATCTTCACCTCTCTAACCTTACGCACAGCTCCAAGGTCTGCACCAACCCAGTCGCCCGTCTCCTGGCTTCTTCCATTATGGTAGAAAGTGGTGGAGTCGTTGTCGAACATCAGCTTGTTCTGTGTTGTAGCGAGAGTGGGGTATGAGCCTACACCCTTGTAGAATGCCGGCACCTCACCAGTGAGATTCTTGAAGAATGCTGCTGACATGTCGTCCATGGCGTTCTCATAGAACGGCTGCAGAGTCATAGTGCCCGACTTGTGCTTCTCGTAAGCGGCACGGTCGTCTTGAGTCATGCGGTTGCGGATGTATCCGTTCCAGAACTTGGCGTTGTCGCCGCCACGGTATGTCTGCATCAGCTCGAGAGTCTGCTTGCCACGCTTGCCGAGCTTCTCAAACTCAACCAGCCAAGGCTTCAATTCGTTGAGAAGCAACTGGTTCTTGCAGTCGCGCTCCATTGTTGACTTCGATTTCTCCACTCTGTCGAACTCAGCGTAAAGGTCGTCATAAGCCTTCTGCGAGAAGTCAGCGAGGCGGAATGTCTTTGTCTCCCACGACTCGTCGCGGCGATATCCAGTCTCAGTGTCGCATGAGTGGATGGCGAAGGTGCGGTAAGCGTCATGTGCCTCAGGTGTGAGGTCAACAAGACCGCGCTCCCAGTTGTCGATGGCATTGTATGCTGCCACGTTCCAGTTATAGTCTGCCACGCCGTAGAGAGCCAGCTTCGATGCCTCTCCGTGCTCCATCGGGTTAGAAAGCACACCGCATGTCATCTTGTCTGTGATGTCGTTCTCCAGTCCGTAGGCAGGACCCTGCATGATGATGTGACGAGCATAGTCAGTAACGGGGAAGTTCCACCAGTAATATGCGGGGCGCTTGATGCGTGAGTCAACGAAGTCGAGAGTTTCCTTTGTAAGGTCAGAACATACCACTGCACCTGTCCAGAACACATTGATGGACGGGTCGAGACGCTTGCCGTAGATGGCGAGCTGTCCGTCCTCCTTCGGGTTGGCCCAAAGCTGTGAGTAGTCTGTGGGGCAAACCACGAGCGGCGATACGTCACCCTTAGCCTGCACAAACTCCTTGTTAAGACGATTCAGGAGGTCCACCTGTTTGTTCGAGTCGGTTCCTTCTCCCTCGATGTCGTCAAAGTGGATGGCGAAAGAACGTACGCCGAGGTCGTACATATTGTTGAACTTGTTTACGAGGTTCTGATAGTCCTCCTCGTTCCACTTAATGTCCTTGCCCGGATGGATGGCCCATACGAAGTCAACACGGTTGCGGCGGCATGCCTCCACCAGTTCGTGGATGTTACGTGCCTGGTCGGCAGGGTAGGGCTTGCGCCAGTTGGGCGAGCTGTGGTAAGGATCGTCCTTCGGTCCGTACACGTATTCGTTCAGCTTGTTGCGTCCATAATAGTCGATGAGCGACAGGCGCACCTGATGCGACCATGGTGTACCGTAGAATCCCTCCACTACGCCACGCAGGGGCAGGTCGGGATAGTCGTTGCAGGTGAGGTAAGGCAGGTGCATCTTGCCCTCCGCAGCCGGAGAAGCCAGAATCTGCTTCATGGTCTGGATGGCATAGAAGGCACCACGCTCGTCATAGCCCACGATGTTTATGCCCTTGCCATTGACGGTGAGGAGATAAGCTCCTGACACCAATTTCTTCAAGCCAGCTTTCTTTGCCTGCTTCTCGCCGAAGTCGATAGTAAGGCGAAAGCCCTTGTACTGCTTCAGGAAAGCCAGGTCGTCAGCGAAGCGCTTCTGCTTGTCCTGAATGTTCAGTCCGTTTTCAAAAGAGATCCAGTTCTGGCGGTCGATGTCTAAGTTGTGTGGTGTTGGGTTTACGACGATGCCCTGGTGGTCGAGCTTCTTTCCCGGCACCACGTTCACGTCCTGTTTCTCACCGCGTTGCGATGTCAGGTCGAAAGCCTCTTCCTGTGCCATAGTGGAGGTTCCGCAGGCAACAGCAAACAAGGCTGAAAGCAAATACTTGTTGTTAATCATTCTTATTGTTTTGTTTTAGTAAAAATCGTTTAAGGATTTTGTTGCCGGTCCGGCGCTATGCTGTCCTTCTTAGAACTTCACGTCGAACTCTACGTCTATCATGTTATAGTCGGGCTTGGCGAGGCTGCGGTCGTTGATGCGTGCATATTCTGCACCTATCATTATTGACTTGCCAATCCAGTAGTTGGCGCCAATTTCGTACTGTGTTCTTGACGTACCCCATTCAGCGCGTGGACGATAGAGATCGTAGCGAGCCTTGGCATACAGCTTCTTGCTGATGACCGGGGCTATCATAAGAGCATAGAAACCGTCTGCCTGATCGCCAGCTGCGTAGTTGACGTTACAGTCTGTCTCCTTGCCGCTTGTGAGGCTCTTCGTGAAGCCATAACCCTGGCTGTGTATATATTCAGAGCGTACTGTCCAGTCGTTGGCTGCATACTCCGCACTGAAGGCATAGCGGTTCTTCGAGAGCGATCGCACGCCACTATGTGTCTTCACGCTGCCGTCCTCGTTCTTCACCACGTTGTGGTTGGCGTCGGTCACGTCCCATGTTCCCTTGCGGGCTGACGAACCTGTCCATCCGAACGCACCGATGCGCAGTCCCTTAACGGGTGACACCCAGATGCCACCGATGACATCCTTGCGCTGGTCAACGTCCTTGTGGTTGGTGCCCTGTCCGTTGAACACGCCCACCTGATAATGCAGAAGGTTGCGTCCGGCTGCGTTTTTGATAAGGTCGCCCTGAATCTGCACGCCTATATCGCGTCCGTTGCTGGCATGCTCGCCTGTGCGGTCGCTGAATCCTGCCAGCTTGCTGACGTTCTGCGAGTAGCCCATAAAGCCCTGTGTGATGGGGTGCATGGGGTTTTCGAAGGTGAACGGGCGCTTAAACTGTCCCGCCTTTATCTTGAAAGCCTCATACTTCTGCCATTCTGCGAAGGCATCCACCATGCGCGGCGACGATCCGAGGTCTGAGGTGTTGCCGTTCACCTGGAGCTGCACCTTCCAGTAGAAGTCTTTCATCAGTCTGCCCTCAAGTGCCATACGCACCATACGTATATTGAAGGAATTGCTTTCCTTTGAGTCTTGGTCGCTGTATTGATACTGCGACATCACGTAACCGCTGAACTTTATGTCGCTAAGGACAGACAGCTTCGGTGTGTTTTCCTGTGCCGACGCACTTGTAAGAGCGAGGGCAGCAAGTGCGAGAGATGCAATTTTTTTCATTATTAGAGTATTTTAATTATTGGTTTGTCATTATGCTCTTTCCTCAAGCAACACCACATTCTCTACGTGTGGTGTATGAGGGAACATATCCACCGGCTGCACGGCTGCCACCTTGTAGTCCGTATCGAGAGCCTGCAGGTCTCTTGCCTGAGTGGCAGGGTTGCAGCTTACGTATACGATGCGCTTCGGATGGGCACGCAGTATGGTGTCAATAACGTCTGAGTGCATACCGGCGCGTGGTGGGTCGGTGATGATGACGTCAGGTCTGCCGTGTTCTTTGATAAACTCGTCGTTGAGAATGTCCTTCATGTCGCCGGCGTAGAACTTGGTGTTCTGGATGTTGTTCACCTGTGAGTTCACCTTGGCGTCCTCAATGGCTTCCGGCACATACTCGATGCCTACCACCTGACGAGCCTGACGTGCCACGAAGTTGGCGATGGTTCCGGTTCCGGTGTATAGGTCGTACACCAGCTCGTTACCGGTCAGCCCCGCAAATTCACGAGCCACAGAGTAGAGGTGGTAAGCCTGCTCAGTGTTGGTCTGATAGAAGCTCTTCGGACCAACCTTGAAGCGGAGGTTCTCCATTGTCTCGTAAATGTGGTCGTTGCCCTTGAACAGGGACAGGTCGAGGTCGCCGAACGTGTCGTTACACTTCTGGTTGTCCACATACATAAGGGATGTTATTTCAGGGAACTTGTCAGCTATGTGCTGCAACAGGCCGTGTGCACGCTCCTCGTCGCCCTCCTCGTCGTAATGGAACTGGATGAGAACCATCCATTCTCCGGTGTTGGAGTTACGAATCATTATGTCGCGCAGCAGACCGTGCTGCTGTCTGAGGTCGAAGAAGGTCATGCCTGTGGAGAAGGCATAGTCGCGTATGGCGTTGCGAATCTTGTTGTGCAGGTCGTCCATCAGCCAGCACTTCTCGATGGGCAGAATCTTGTCGAAGGCTCCGGTGATGTGAAATCCGATGCCGTTCATATTGTCGAACGTAGTGCCCTCGGCTATTTGCTCGCGTGTCAGCCAGCGCTTGTTGCAGCAGCCGAACTCCAGCTTGTTGCGGTATTCCTTGGTATGCACAGATCCCATGATGGGGCGGAACTCCGGCAGTTCTATCTTGCCGATGCGTGTCAGCTGGTCGTGCACCTGCTTCTGCTTGGCTTTGAGCTGCTCCTCGTAGGGCAGGTTCTGCCACTTGCATCCTCCGCAGACACCGAAATGCTGGCACATCGGCTCTTCGCGTACTTCACTCTTCTTGATGAATCGTATAACCTCCGCCTCGCAGTAGCTGTGCTTCTTCTTGCGCACTTGCAGGTCCACTACGTCGCCCGGCACAGTGAAAGGAACGAAGACCACCATGTCGTTTACATGCGCCAAAGATTTGCCTTCAGCAGCCACCGCTTCAATGGTCACGTTCTCAAGTATAGGTAGGGGTTTCTTTTTTCTTGACATTATAATATGGATATTTTGCTTTGTTTAAAATGCAAAATTAGGCAATTTTATTGAATTGTGACACCCTTTTAATCTAAAACTTTGGTTTTTAGACATGGAGATATGGTTTTTAGACAAGAAGACATGAAGACATGTTTGTCCTATCAATTCAAAATTCCTAATTCGGACGGCGTCCGCCGTCCGCCATGCAAATATCGTACAAACAGTAAAAACTTGTTACAAAATAAAAATTGATTCTAGAGTTTTAGTTTGCTGTTTTTACGGTGTTTTGCCGCGCAAACAGCACCCATGCTTAACAATAGCGCCACTTTTACACTACAATAGTGCCACTATTAGAGTGTAAAAGTGGCGCTATTGCATGATAAAAGTGGCACTATTGGAGTGTAAAAGTGGCGCTATTGCAACCCTATGAGGCAGTCATTCATTGCACACTTCTCTTCTCAGCAGCATAATCAGCTGTATGTCAGCATACTATCGCTGCACGCTCAAAACTCAAGAATTTCGCACCAAAGATTTTGTTGTGCGCTGAACGAGGAGTATTGAGCATTAGAAATGCAAATATTGTCAGGCAAACTAACCGCCAAACTATATCATGAGTGATGCCAAAGCATCACTGTGCCAACAAAAGGACAAACCATACACTTGTGCCTGTGGTATAGATATCGATTTTGATGAAGAACATCATGATCGTGTCCCAAATTGTTTTATTCGTGGTAAAGTGAAAAGAATCAGATCTGTATTTGTAGATCGTTTTGCCGGGACAGGTAGACACATAGACAATCTCTAAAAGAAGTGGAATTCCAGTTTTTTTTGTACTTTTGCTATGTCATTTAGGATTTTATTTGTTTTGACTCGCAGCACTAAGACAAGTAAAATTTCTGATATGGTCAAATCTTGGACAACTTTTTGTTGTCTATATGCTGATAAAAATGTTAAATTATAGTGCTGCGGTATTTTGGAAGATTACGTCTATTAGGTATGAAACTATTTGTAATAAGACTATTGTATTCTCTATATTGTGCAGAAAGATGGAGTTATCGCATCCCGATGCGAATACTTTGGCCTTTTGTCAATCGTGTATGCAAACGGCTATATTTTTGGAATCCGTTTGGCTATATTCAGAAAAATAATCCAACGTTGGAGCACTATATAAAAAATGTGCATAAAACGATGGAAGTGGTTTTTTATGATATAAAAATAGGAATAGGTATTGCGCGTGCAGAAGGAACATTAGCTTTTATATTTGTTCCGTATGAAATGCTTATTCTGTCAATTTTTAAGAAACTTAGAATATTTCCTATTCAGAATTCCCATTTCCTTATATTTCTTATAATCACTTGTGGTATCTCTATACTGTTTACCCATTACTTGGGTCAAAAAAATGAGGAATATATAGGCTATTTCCATAAATTTGAAAGTCATAAGAATAATGCAGTTTGGCATGTTATTTCTTCTATGTTTTTCATTGGTGCAGTTTGTGCAGGTATAATCAGTATTATGTGGTGGCATGAAAGTTAAAGAAGAATCTGTAACTAATCAGCATATCTTTTTTTATTTTATAAAGTAACTCATGATGAAGAAGGATATAAAAAAGCCATCTGCATTGGCTTTGGCTATGCAGATGGCTTGATAAAGAATTAAGCAGTATTATTAGTTGTTGTATCCCGGATTCTGTTCCCAGTTGGTATTCTCCTTGAGGATGTCGTCGGGGACGGGCAGGATGCGGCATGTCTTGTCGAAGCGTGCGTCCGGATTGCTGTGTTTGTGGAATCCGTATTCGCTCTCGAACGTGCCGAAGCGAATCATGTCGTTGCGGCGCCAGTTCTCGTCGAAGAATTCGCGACCGCGTTCGTCGAGGATTTCCTGAAGCGAAGGGTCGTGGTCGAGCAGGGGAGCATGCACGTAACTGCGAATCTGATTGAAGAGCGACTGTGGCGTGTCGCCGTTGGTGGCGGTGGCTCCGCGCTTTATAGCCTCTGCCTTTGTGAGGATGATGTCGGCGAAGCGGAAGATAGGCACGTCGTTACTCTGATAGCGGTTGTATGCGCTATACTCATTTGGGTTAGGATAGAACTTGATGGAGCGATAGCCCTGACGCCATCCGTCCGGCGTAGCACCACAGTTGAGCGTAGCCAGTCCGCCTTCCTGCAGGGTTATGGTCTTGGTCAGTTCCAGCTGAGTGCCTTTATATATGTAAGGCTTGTCAGTCTCCTCGCCGGTTATGGCGTCGTGTATGAACACCTTTCCTTTTAGTACGGCATCGTTGCGGTCGTCGCCCTCAAGACAGAACAGGTCAGCAAATTCGGGGTTCATGGCACAAATGCCGGCGCACGACTTGCCCATCTTTCCGCCGTAATAGCCCTGCGTGTCACCGTCGTCAATGCGGCGGAATGCGCGGTAGCGACCGTAGAGCAAGCCCTGTGCGCTCACCTTGTCGTAAGGCATGGCGTAGATGAAGTCCTTTATCTGCGGACCGTTGTCAAACATAAACTTCTTGCGGTACGGGTCGTTCAGATTGAACAGACCGCTGCCGATGATGTCGTCGCAGTACTTCACGCATTCGTCCAGCTTGCTGTTCTTTGTTGTGGCAACGTCATACTTGGTCACGTCGCCACAGGTATACACTCCCCAGTTTATATACAGCTTGACGAGCAGCGCTTCAGCCATCCATTTGTTCGGCTTGCCGTAGGTGGAAGCGTCGTTCTTGTCCGAGAGGTCAGGCAGACATTCCTTCACCTCTTTCTCAATAAACTCAGCCACCTCCTTACGCGGGCTGCGCACCACAGCCTCATTGTCTGCGGGCAGATGGTCCAGCACGGGCACGTCACCATAGCTGTCCATAAGTATGAAGTGATAGAAGGCGCGCATCAGACGGGCAGGAGCTGCCACCTTTGGAGTCTCCTTAAATTCTTCTATAATCTTGTTACACTTTGTGATGCCGCTTGCCAGATCGGTCCAATAGTTTGCAGGGTCGTCGCCTGACATGAAGTTATGGATGGAGGGATGGATGTTCTCGCCCTTGTCAAAGTAGTCTGTGCCGAACGACACGCCCGTAGCCTCGTCAGAAGAGAAGGTCTGCACGCGGTTATAGTTGTTGCCGAGTGCCTGACGGAACGAGTAATAGACGTCCGACATCTTGCCCTCAATGGCAACAGGGTCATTGGGATATTCCGTGTATTTTGATTTCACGTCCACGTCCAGGTCGGTGCAACTGGCTGTAATGCCGAGCACTGCCGCAGCCAATGTCATTTTTATTATATTCTTCATTGCCTTGTTTCGTTAATACCGTTTATATGCTTTTATCGTTTAGAAGTTCACCTTCATGCCCACCATGAACGTGCGTGTACGGGGATAATAGTTGTTTCGCCATACAATGCCCGGTGTCAGTCCGCCGAGGTTCACTTCAGGGTCGGTGCCCTTAAAGCTTGTCAGCGTAAAGACGTTGTTGCATGTAGCATAGACAGAGAGATTGTTCACCCAGTCGCCAATCTTGCCGAATCTGTATGTCAGCGTCATTGATGAGAGGCGCAGGTAGCTGCCGTTCTCGATGTAGCGGTCTGACGGTTTCTGCGAGTTGACGTCGCCGTAGCGTTGTTCGGTAAGAGCCTCGGCGAAGACGTTCTTGCCCTGGCTCAGCATTGTGATGGCGTTGCCCTGCGCACGCAGTCCGTTGAACACCTTATTGCCGAACACTCCCTGGAAGAACATGTTGAGCGACCAGTTATTGTAGGTCAGCGTGTTGTTCCATCCGAGCGTGAGCTTCGGCTGTGCGCTTCCCACCTTTGTGCGGTCCTTGTCCTGTGGGTCGATGGTGGTCTCGCCGGTGCGCTCGCCTGTATTGGCGTCATGCACGTAGTATTGTGATGTGCCGTTCTCGTCATATCCAGCCCATTCGTAGGTGTAGAACTGACCTATCGGACATCCTTCCATGAGTCGCTGCACGTACACACCGTGGTTGCCGCTGAGCTCAGGCGAAGCCTCGTCGATGTATTTTACGGAATATGTGGCGTTGGAGAGTTTTTCAACAACATTATTGTTGTGCGAGAGATTGAGAGTGGTGCTCCATTCGAATGCCTTCGTCTTGACGGGGATGGCATTGATGGTTATCTCCACGCCTTTGTTGCTGATGTCGCCCACGTTGGCAGTCATCAGTCCGTAAGGATAGCGGTTGGTTGACACAGGATAGTCATATATAAGGTCGCTTGTGCGCTTGTCGTAGTATTCGATGGTACCCGAGAGGCGGTTGTTGAGCACGCTGAAGTCCAGTCCGACATTGAACATTCCCGTGCGTTCCCACTTAAGGTCGGGGTTGGCGTTGCTGAGTGCTCCCAGCGTGTGCTTCTGAGATGTCTGACCGTTGGCGTCGGTGTATGAGAACCATCCTGACGTACCGTAAGTACGGATGGCTGTGTAGGCATCGAAGCCCTGCGAATTGCCGCTCACTCCGTAGCCCACACGAAGCTTGAGGTCGTTGAATACGTTGAGGTTCTTCACGAAGTTCTCCTCGCAAAGGCGCCATGCTGCAGATACGGAAGGGAATGTGCCCCAACGGTTGTTCTTGCCGAAGGCTGACGAACCGTCGCGACGTACTGTGGCTTGAAGGTTATACTTCGAGTTGAACGAATAGTTAAGTCTGCCGAAGAACGATATCATGCGCAGCGTCGATTCTGCTCCGCTCTCCACGGCGTCCATGCCGTCGATGCTGTTGGCGTATGACAGGTTATACCATTTCAGGTTGTCGTTATAGAAGTCTTTTACTGTAAGTCCGAATCCGTCATTGTTGTTGTTCTCCTCCCATGAGTAGCCGAGCATCACTCCCAGTCGGTGCATCTTTGCAATGGTGGTGTCGTAGTTGCCATATAGCTCGAAGACACTCTTGTTGTTCTGGTATGTGTTGCGTGTGGCTTGTCCGTTAGTGTTCACTATCTGCGACTTGGTGGAGTGATACTGGCTGTATGTGTTCTGGTCAGCCATGTACGAGTAGTTGGCGCTCAGCGTCAGTCCGTCTATGATTCTGAGGTCAGCCTTACCTGTTATCTGCATTCTTTTGTAGACGTTCTTCTGCGTGTCCTCATTGATCATCGATACGGGATTGAAGTAGTTGGTCACGGACGTAGATCCGAACCAGCTGCCGTCCGTGTTTCTGACCGGCTGCAGCGGCGAGTAATAAACCATGGCGTCCGTCACGCTCATGCCCTTTATGCCGTTCACCACACCCTCTGCTGTGGTCTGGTTGGCGTTAATGCCGAGTGCCAGTGTGAGGTGGTCCTTGAGCACCCTCGACTGTGCCATGGCACGAGCGCCGAAGGTCTTGTTGTCCGTATTGCGTATGATGCCCTGTCGGTCAACGTAGTTGAGGCTGACGTTATAGTTCGATCTGTCGTTGCCTCCGCTCACCGCAAGGTTGTGGCTGTGCGAGATGCCAGTACGCTCCACCTGCTTCTGCCAGTCTGTATTGGCTCCCTCGTCGCTGGGCAGCGTGAAGTTGTTGGCTTTGGCGTAGTTTCGGAGGTCGTCGGCAGTAGCAAGTTTTATGTCCTTAGCCACATTGTCTATAGCCACATATCCGTTGTAGCTGACATGTGCCGAGCCGCGCTTGCCTTTCTTCGTGGTGACGATAATCACGCCGTTGGCTGCCTTCGATCCGTAGATGGCTGTGGCTGTGGCGTCGCGCAGCACGTCAATGCTCTCAATGTCGTCAGCAGCGACGAGTGAGAGGTCAACGCCCGGAATGCCGTCCACTATATAATAAGGTTGCATGGCGTCGCCTTCGCGCAATGTGGAAGCACCGCGAAGGATTACTGATGAGTTGGGTTCGTTAGGGTTGCTGCTTGTCGTTACCGTAAGACCGGGCACCTTGCCTTGCAGCATCTCGGCAGGTGTGGTGAAGACGCCCTTGTTGAGGTCGTCCGAATTGACAGTCGTGATTGATGAGGTTATGTCCTTGCGTTGCATGCGACCGTAGCCTACGACCACCACTTCCTTAAGCTGATGGTCGTCTTGCTTGAGTTCTATGCTGACATCCTTTGCCGCCTTTACGAAGGTGCGCTCGTAGCCGATGTACGATACTGACATCATGGCTCCGCGCCTCACGTTCGGCAAAGTGAAATTGCCTTCCACGTCGGTAATGGTCTTGAGACTGGTGCCGTCCACGGCTACCGTTGCTCCGATAATGGCGTCGCCTTTCTCGTCCACCACTTTTCCGTTTACTTGCATCAGATCTTTTATTGTTTCCAAGACGTCCGTCTTAGTGGCTGCTGCTGGCAGACAGTTGAGTGTGCCGCCTGTCAGCATTAGCATAAACAGTGCTTGTTTGCTAAAATCCATTCTTAAAACTTTATGGTTATCAATTGTTTCGGATGCAAAGATAGACATTTTTTATTACAATTATGTTACATCACCGTGATATAATGTTTCAATATTGATGCAAAAGATGGTCTTTTGTTTCACAATACTGCCTCTTTCGGACGACTTTTTGTCCCGAATTAAACGTTAATGCCATTAATATTCACTAACTTTGCAATATGCATAAATAAAATGTTGAATGATATGTATCCACTATGAGAATATTACACGACTGGATTTCTATGGCTTTTTGTATATGCGGCATAATAACCTATTATGCAAATGTCAAATGGTTGTCCCCCGTAACATGGAGCCTTTATGGCTTGTATTTTATTAGCACTATAGTTATGATCAACTCTCGCAGAAAGGAAATGGGAAGTATGAAGCTTGCATTGAAAAAAACAATATGTGATATATGCGTAGTGTTGGGTCCCGTTGTCCTTTATGTTGTGTGGTTGATAAAAGACTTGATATGATTGAGGGTGTGTCAGACTCATGTTTGTGAGTCATGACACACCCTCAATCTTTTTACTTCTTATATTGTTGTTTTTGAATGTCTTGTTACTTTACGCCAAGCTCTGCTATTCCTATCTGTTCGCCATCCTTTACCATGCGGTCAGCGCTCAGCTTGAAGAAGCGGGTGGTGGTGGCGGGGAAGGTGACGGTCTGAAGGATGGGGTTGTTCTGGATGTTCGAGAACTCGTCAGACTTCAGCGTCTTGATGACGTTGCCCTTGGCGTCACATGCCGATATGGTGTAGGAATGGATGAAGCCGCGGTGAGCGTCGCTCTGGTCGGGGAGATAGAGCAATTGTGACACCTCTGTGTTCTTGCCGAGGTCGATGATCAGTTCCTTAGAGGCGGTGAAGAGCACGGTCTGCGGGTCGCGGTCGGTTACCTTTGACTGTTCTGCCTCGCTGATGCCTACGAGCGAGAACGGCAGCGACTTGATGGCTTCTGACGTGGGGCTCCATGTCAGCTGTGCGTCGTTGCCTCCGAAGAACACGCCCACATTGTTGAGGCAGATGGGTCCGCGTGAGTCGAGGATGCGCACACGCACGCCCTTTGTCTCTACGGTGCGGAAGCGGAGGAGGCGCTTGTATCCGATGGTGGTGGTCTCCTCGTTCTGGCTTACCGGCTTCCATTGCTTGCCGTCAAGATATTCCACCACGAACTTCTTAACGCGCTGTCCGAGGGGGATATACTCCTGCAGCATGATGCGGTTGATCTTCTGCGGCTTCTTGAATGTGAAGGTGATGTCAGCTGTGGTCACACCGTCGGCTGTTGCCCAGTATGTGTCCCACGAATTGTCGGTAAGGGCCTTTGCCGCAAACTCTGTTCCGCGCTCGTTGCTTACCTTCGGCTTCATGCCTGCCACGAGGTTGTGTGAGAGCTCGCGCTCTATGATCTTGTGGAAACGTACGGCGTTGGCTGAGTCGACGGGATGGATGAGGCCGTCACGGTCAACGGGGAAGTTGAGCAGGAGGGTGGCGTTGTGTCCCACGCTGCGATAGTAGAGGTCGACCAGCTGGTCAGGCGACTTCACCTTTCCGTCTTCCTCGGGATGATAGAACCATCCCGGACGGATGGATACGTCGCATTCTGCCGGTGTCCACTGATTGCCGTCGGCATGTCCGTACTGCAGTTCGGGATATTTTGGGTAGCCGGGATATACCTCGCCCTTGCGTAGGAAAGCCCAGTTGGTTTCGCCGGCGAATCCCTTCTCGTTGCCCACCCATCTGCATCCTGGTCCGCCGTCGCCGAAGACCACTGCTTGCGGCTGTATGCTGTCTAAAATCTCGAAGATGCGCGGATAGTTATAGTAGTTCTTACGGTCGATGGTGCGTGAGTCGCAAGCGCCGCCGTAATAGCCGTCGCCACCGTTGGCGCCGTCAAACCATACCTCGAATACGTCGCCGTAATTGGTGAGCAGGTCGCGGAGCTGAGCGTAGAAGTAGGGCAGATAGCCGGGTGTGGCATAGTCGGCACGTGAGCGGTCCCACGGCGAGAGATAGACGGCGAACTTCAGTCCGTACTTCTTGCAGGCTTCTGACAGTTCGCGTACGATGTTGCCCTTGCCGTCCTTATAGGGTGATCGGCTTATGTTATAGTCGTTGCCTTCGAACGGCCACAGGCAGAAGCCGTCGTGGTGCTTGGCGGTGAGGATGACGCCCTTCATGCCCGAAGCCACGAGGGTGCGTGCCCACTGCTCGCAGTCGAGGCGTGTGGGATTGAAAGTCTTGGGGTCAGAATCGCCATATCCCCATTCGCGGTCGTTGAAGGTGTTGAGACCGAAGTGGATGAAGGCGTATGTCTCCATCTTCTGCCAGTCAATCTGTTTCTGCTCAGGAATAGGGAGAATGGGGGCTGGCGCAGCCGTCTGCTTCTGGGCATTGGCTGTGAGAGAAGTGGCTGCGGCGATGGCAAATGCTGCAGCGATGATACTGTTTTTTTTGATTTGTGTCATGATTCGTGTTTGTATGTTTGCAAAATTAATCAAAAAATCCCGGCAAAACCAATTTTATGATTGGTTTTTGCCGGGATAAGCTTTATATATAAGTATAATGTCAGGCGTAGCTATGCATACCGCCAAGGACATAGTTGACACCGAAGTAGGTCATGAGGATGGTGAGGAACGCTAAGAGCATGAACACGTGGAACGCCACAGGACGTCTTAGGGCGGGCAGCGTCTTGGGATGCAGGGCGGCGGCATACACCATAAACGTGATTAGCGCCCATACCTCCTTGGGGTCCCATCCCCAGTATTCGCCCCACGAGACGTTTGCCCAAATGGCTCCGACGAAGATGCCGATGCCGAGTGTGGTGGCGGCAGGATAGAGGAAAAGGAACGAAAGGCTCTGAAGGGTTGCCATCTGACGGGTGGCGTCGCGGTTTATCAGCTTCACGGTCAGGGCTGTTATGGCATTGATGAACGTCAGGGACAGGAGCGCGAAGCCCATCATAATGATGCTGACGTGTATGCTCAGCAGGGGCGAATTGAGCACGGGCATGACGTGCGTTATCTGCGGGTCCATCTGACTGATGTGACTTACGAGCAGGAAGAAGCCCGACATGAGGAAGCCGCAGGTGAGCATGATGGGGAAGCGGAAGCTGAGCAGGAGGCTGAGCAGCATGACCGTCCATGCCACGAAGAGCATCGTCTCATAGCCGTTTGCCATAGGGATGGTGCCGCTTATGGTCCAGCGCAGATACTCGCAGTAGGTGAGCGAGGCGAAAGCGGCTGCCATTACCAGTCGTGAGAAGCGCCTTACGATGATGTCAGCACGCGTGCGTTGTGTGGCGCGTGGGTCGTGGTTGCTCTCCAGGCGGCATTGGCGGCAGATGCGTGTCACGGTGTAGAGGAACGAGAGGACGCCCATCGTGAGGCACAGGACGAAGAGGATGGTGGCGAAGGGGATGCGGTTGTATGTACGCTCCGCCGTGGTCTGCTTCTCTGACGGGATGGAAGCGGCGCCGTTCTTGATCTGCAATGTCAGCATCTTGTCAAGCGTATGGCAGATACTGTCCTGACGGTTGGCTTCGGCATAGTCGTAGAGCAAGGTGAAGACATACTGTATGTAGCTCCGCTCTTTATAGTCGAGGGACGACGGCAGGTCGGCTGTGGGTGCGTACCAAGCCGTTTTTCCGTTGTCAGCCTTTATTGGGAATATCTTGAGGATGGTGCCGCGACGGAGGTCCATTACTAACTGTATGCGCTCGTCAAGGACGGACGCCTGAGTATGGAACTTGTCCTTATTGCCTTCATAATACTCCTTGACGTACGGACCGAGCGTGTATCCGCCCATGTCCTTATCGAAGAAGAATCCTGCCGATACGTAGTCGGGCAGCTGGAGTGTCTGCTTCAGATTGCCGTTCTTCACCTTTATTATAGGCTCATTCATCCATTCTTCTCCCCAGAAAATCCATCCCGTGAGCACCTGCTCGGCTGTCAGTCCTTTGTAGGATTGTGCTCCGTAGAGTTTCTTGGTGAAGTCGATGGCGAAGGTCTGCATTGGGCAGATGCGGTTGTTGTGGAGGATGAACAGCTCGCCGAACTTCTCTGCTGTCTTTTCGGGCAGGGCGTGGGGCGTATGGTCTGCAGCAGAGGCGGTGGCTGCAGAGGAGGTATTGCCGAAGATCGCAGCCACAGCCATTACTGCGAGGAGCGCTCCCTTGCGGAGATGCTCGCTTCGGAGCAGGGCGCGGTAAGCTCCGCGCGGATCGAAGAGCATGAGGACGAGGGAAAGGAAGAGTAGGGCATAGCCGGTGTAGGTGACGGGGATGCCCCAGGGGTCAGAATTGGTGGCGAGTGAGACGCCCCGTTCGTCGCTGTCGTACGAAGCCTGATAGAGACGCATGTCGCCGCAAGTGAATATACGGTTCATCGACACCTGCCCTTGCACGGTCTGTCCGTTCTTCGTGATGCTGAACTGCGACACATAGTCCTCCACGGCGTCCGTGCCGGGATGATACTGTATGCTGAACTTATTGAGACGTATCTGGAACGGCAGGCTCTCGCTGCTTGCGTTCGTGCCGTCAGTGAAGACGGTGTAGCGGTCGGTGGTCTCGCCGAGGCGCAGATGGATGATGCCCTGTTCGGCGCTTATGTGGGTGAGCAACGCTCCTGCGAGAATCACAAGGAACGAGAGATGGAGCGTGATGCCCGTCCACGACTTCGTGCGGTTTCGGACGAAATAGACGGTGGCAGTGGCAGCTAACAATGCCCATACGAGCGCGAACCACCACGTGCCGTAAATGTGTGCCGATACAAATTCAGAGCCTTGGTATTTCTCTATTACTGTGGCAGCACCCATACACACCACAGCGATGGCATAGAGCGAAAACACAAGTTTTTTTATTGTTCGTGTCATTTTTTATATTGTATTTAATGTTTTGTTAGATGTATGCTTAATGCAAAGTTATCCATATTTGTTTGATTCGCCTACATACTTTGCCGCGTTTTTTATGCTTTGTAGTGTGTTTTACCTAAAATTAGGTATATATATTAATGTGGAAGTGGGACGGAAACAATGAAAATGAAAGTTTTTTGATATTTATGTGAATTTTTCTTTGGAAAACATTTGGTGGAATGATTTATTATGCCTACCTTTGCAACCGCAAATAAGGAACAACACTTTGGTACCTTGGCCGATCGGTTAGGTAACGGTCTGCAAAACCGTGTAGAGCAGTTCGACTCTGCTAGGTACCTCGAAAGAAAAAGCTGAATCTCAGAATTGAGGTTCAGCTTTTTCGTTATTGGCTATCTTGTATAAAAGTGGCGGAGACCAGAGCCCCCGCCACTTTCTTATATCGCTCCTCCCCTACTTGAGGAAGAGGAGTTGATATGGTTATTCAGTTCTGTTATTGTTTTACCCATCTTTTTACGTAAACCGGACGAACTGGAATTTGATACTTTCTTTCCCTATCGTATCGACTTACATCGATTTTATTAGTTTCATCGTTTCTTTCAAAACTCAGACATTTAGCCAGTGTCGGGTTGCTTTCCACTACAGCACTTGTCCATCGCAAGCTTCCGGCTGAACCTTTAGTCCTGTATCCGAAGAAGATGTAGTTGTTGTTCTTCTTAGATACGAACATCACGCCCGGCCATCCGTTGAGTGTAGACTCCGTAACCGTACAGTTATCGATCAATTCCTGCACTTCGTTCCATGTCGGGTATCTCCATCCTTCTCCAAGTCGCAGATAGGCCACATCATCTTCCTTCTCGAGGAAGAATCTCTTGTCACGGCTATCGTACTTCGTGTATTGTCCCTCTACTATGTCAGTGAAGTAATAATAATCGATAGTCCACTTTGTCCAGGTCTCGCCCCAAGCGTAAGTGGCGCCATACTTTTCAGGACTGGATGCGCCAAGGTCGCATTTTGCCCACATTATACCGCTTGGCAAGCCGAGGTCAACATACTCCATGGTTTCCTTAGCCGTGCTTACGCCGGAGTTAAGCTCCAGTTCCTTAAGCTTCTTGGCAATCTCAGCCATGGCGTCCTTTTCGCTCATGTTGCCGCTCTCAAGAGCCTGCAGCAGGGCTGTCATCTGTTCATTGATAGCGTCAAGCTTGCCGCCGTAGCCACCTAAAGACTCGATAGCTTTTATAATTCCATCCAACCTGCCATTTCCGTACCCAATTTCCATGAACCATCCTGAGATAGCAGAGAGCTTGTCAGTGAAGTTTTGGCCATATTTATCAAGAAGGGCATTTAAAGCTTCGAGTTGCGAATTGGGGTTAATGTTCTCAAAGGCAGTTCTGACAGCTTCGAGCTTTTCTGTGTAGTCAGGCAAGCTTTGGATGGCTTGTGCGAGAATGTCCATCTTGGTATTGAAACTGCTGGTCTGATCCTTGATGACTTGCTCGATAAGCGTCAGCTTGTCCGCCAACGCGATAGTCTGCTCCTTCATTGCAGCCTCGATGGCTCCGAGCTTGGTCTCGAGCGTAGCGTTCTGGTCGGCAAGCACGTTCTTTATGATGTCCATCTTCGCCTCCATAGCTATGGTCTGCTCTTTGAGGGCGGCCTCGATGGCTCCGAGCTTGGTCTCGAGCGTGGTGCCCTGACTCTTTATTACCTGCTCGATGAGCGCCAGCTTGTTCTCCATGGTGATGGTCTGCGCTTTCAGGGCAGCTTCGATGGTGGCGAGCTTGGCATCGAGGGTGTTGTTCAGTGAGACGATAACGTCCATGATGGCTTGGAGCTTCGTCTGCTGGTTGACGTTCATCTTATCGATGGCTGCCACGAGTTGCAAGATGGCTTGCTCGTTCTTCAGCGCACCGCTGTTGATGGCATCCACCACCTTGGCGAAGTCGTTGACCACGGTGACCTTCATCTCGTAGTCTATCTCGGGTGCGTTCTCCCGACAAGAACTGAAGAACGCCGGTGTCGCCAGCAACATCGCGCTGGCTAACATTATTGACTTTATTGCTTTCATAGTTTTCTTGTTTTATGCTGTTATTTCTTTACAGTGATGGTTACGCGGCGGCCTTCGAAGTTGTTCTTGCCGTTCTTGGCTCCAATGGCGGTCTGCGGATGGAGGTCTTCGGGTGCGAAGCCTTCCTTCAGCAATACCTTCACCACTTGCTTCAGACGGCGCTCTGAGATGGCCTGATTATATTCGGGTGTGCCCGGCGTGCTTGCCTCGGCGAGGATGGCGAGCTTTTCGCCCTTCATGCTTCGGGCGAACGAGCGCAGACGGTCGGTCTCCTCTCTGCTCATATACGAGCTGTTGTTGGCGAACTGTACGTAATGCTCGGGGGCTTCTGCCACAATCTTCTTGCCTTGCTGACAGTCGTCGAGCTGGCGTTGGAGGTCGCTGTTGTGCTGTTCAGCCTGCTGGCGGAGAGCAGCCTCACGATCAGCGCGTGCCTTTTCGGCTTCAGCCTCCTGGCGCAGAGAGTTGGCGCGGTCGTTAAGAGCAGCAATCTCTTCGCCGTAAAACTCGCGCTGCTTGCTTGCACGGCTCTTCACGAAGTTGTAACGAACTGTGGCAAGAGCGTAGATAAGGTTCTTCGGAGCCACTTCCTGACGATTGAGCAGCCAGTCCATTTCGCCCTTTAATCCTAATGTGAACTGTCGGCTCACGTCAGCCTCGATGTGAAGTGTGGCAGGGATGAAGAGCTTGTCAAACTTCTCGCGGCGGTTGACAGTAGCCACCTTGCCTGTTATGGTCACCGTGGCGTCGTTGCTGATGTTGATATCGCCGAAGAAAGGCTTGGTGTTGCCGTTCTCAGAGACGGTGTTGCCCACCCATATACCATACTCGTTGCCACGTGCGAAGGTGCCTCCTAAGCCAGTGCCCATCCAGATGTTGAGCCATTGTGGCTTGCGGTTAGGCCAGAACTCCATGAAGTTGAACTGTACGCCGAGCTTCACGTTGTGCGTGTTGATCACATAATTGCCGTATGTCTTTGCTGGCGACGCGTCGGTGTCGAGCTTGTCGAAGCGTTGTTCACGGCGATAGCGCGACCAGATGTAGTCGGCACCTACGCGAATCCACGGACGTATGGTGAAGTCGATGCCACCGCCAACAGCGGGTGACTGTTTATAGCTCTTCTTGGCGTCCTGATTCTGATACCACACACCGTTTGCCCACGAGAGTCCGCCCTGAGCGTAGACGCTCCATGTGCGTGTGCGCAGTTCCTTATTTGTATTGCGCAGCAGATCAGCTTTGCCCTCGCTCACGGTCTGCGCCTGAGCGCCTACCGTGAAGAGCGATGTAAGCAATACGCTGAACCCTATTCTTGCCCATCTGCCACCTGATAGCGTAATGAGCTTTTTGGTTCGTATTGTGTTCATACTTAAATTCCTTTTTTTAAACATTATCTTTTTCAGACACTTATTTATTTGAGTAGAGGTCGAATACCGGTCGTATCACAACACCAAAATCACGGTATATTCGTCCAAGCGATGGTTCCTCGATACCTCCGCTTGCTGTCTCTTCAGCGAATAAAGGCCATGTCAGCGCTACTGCCTCTTGGTATTTATCTTCATCTAACTGTTGCTCAGCCGGATATAGATTAGCTGTAGTATAGTAGGTGTCATAGTCAGGCATGACAGCCCATCCATCAGCTCTGAAACCACCGGTCATCGGTAAAACGATAGAGTTTCCGTTAGGTCCTGTCACTTTCCATCGTGCAATGCCTTTCCTCTGCGACGGATCCAATGTTACTGGAAGTTTGTAAGTAACGGCTTCCCATTTACAATCTTCAAGCAGCTCTTCCCAGTCTGCTTTTGTAGGAATGCGATAGCCTACGCCTAAAGTAGCTCTTGCCGCATCGTCTCCGAGCTCAAGCACCGTCTTGCCGTCTTTCTCATTGTACTTTATAACACCATGTTTATCAAAATACTTGTAGTTCGTACTATAATATTCCTTCTTGTTGGGAGAAAGCTCTCCCCAGGCATAGTAATTGCCAAGTTGTGTAGGCTCGGTTGTACCAATATTGCACTTAGCCCACAGCAGTCCGCTTGCCAATCCAAGGTCAACGCAATTGTTAGGAACCGGCACGCCAGGACCCTTAACCGGACGAATTGATATTCCGTCATAACGACGTTTGCCATAACGGCGTATGCGGTCCTGCTCGAAAGCAAAGGTCCAACAGTTGAATACCTGAGTGTCAATGCGACGCTGATTGGTCATGCATATAGCTACTTCTTCGCTCGAAGAGATTTCTCTGGTTTGTGGTTTGTCGTTCTTAAAGCCTGCGAATGGGATAAAGATAGACTTTTTGTTCTTCTTGCTCGTTATCTGATAGCCCGCAACACCGTTAAGCGTTGTTTTCTTGATTGTGGTTAATTTCTGATTGGTCAATTCTCTGAAGTCAGCCAAGGTAGGCGTGCGCCAACCGTTTCCTAACTTCTGTATTACGGCATCGTCTTCGTTTTCAAGCGTCAGCTTGCCGTCTTCATTGTTATACTTGGTGAATCCCAGGCTGGGAGCACCCTCCTTATACCACTTATGGTTGGAATTGGTGTATACTTGCTTAGGCTCCACTTCGCCCCAAGCGTAATAATCGCCATACGCTTCAGGAGCAGAAGCACCGAGGTTGCACTTTGCCCACAAGTTGCCGCTCGGCAAACCGAGGTCAACATACTCTACCTTGTCAGTAGAACCACCAATGCCAGCAGTCGTCTTAAGCAGTTCAAGCATCTTGGCAATCTCAGCCCAACCTTCATTTTCGCTCGTCTTGCCAGCCTGTATTGCCTCTACTATCTTTTTCATATTATCCAATATGCCATCCAGCTTGGCATTTTCGCCAGCAAGTTTTTCGATAGCTTTTCGAATAGCCTTAAACTTATCGTCTTTATACGTCATATAACGCAATGTATCCTCTATTTCGGCTATGATGTAATACATCTTGCCTTTATAAGATAAAGGATCATCAGGATATCTGAGTTCATCGCTGCAGTATTTGTCAAGAACATCCTGCAGGAACTTTAGCTGTTCGTTAGGATTGATATTGATAATAGCCGTTTTGATAGCTTCCAGAATATCTTCATAATTAGGCAGACTTATGACAGCCTTAGTAAAGATATCAATCTTTGTTTCAAACGCTGTATTCTGGTCCTTCATAACAGACTCGATAATCTGCATCTTCTCCGTCAAAGCGATGGTCTGCTCCCTCATAGTAGCCGCGATTGCAGCGAGCTTGTTCTCGAGTGTAGCATTCTGGTCGGCAAGGATGTTCTTTATAAGATCCATCTTCTTCTCCATAGCAATGGTCTGCTCCTTGAGCATGGCTTCAATGGCGCCAAGCTTGATGTCGAGCGTTGAGTTCTGGTTTTTGATGACATCCTCAATGAGTGCCAGCTTGCCTTCTATAGTGATGGTCTGTGCCTTCATTGCAGCCTCTATGACAGCCAGCTTTGTGGCTATCGTGTTGTTCACAGAAGTGATGGCGTCCATGATGGCCTGCAGCTTGGTCTGCTGGTCAACGTCCATATTGTTGATGGCAGCTGTGATCTGTGCGATGGCTTCCTCGTTGGTGAGCGATCCGTTATTGATGGCATCCACCACTTTGTTGAAGTCGTTAACAACAGTCACTTCCATCTTATACCTTAGTAGGGTGCCGTCTTCCTCGCAGGAGCTGAAGAAGACAGGTGTAGCCAGCAGTAATGCGCCGGCTAACAGAATAGATTTAAATGTTCTCATAGTCGTATGGTTTTTGGTGATTATATATACTTTAGAGTAAACTTCTTAGCCACTGCAGGAATGTCAGCCTGCGTGGCCTATGATGAGGAGGCGGCTTGCTGTATTGTGCGGCGCCCTCCGTACCGACTCCACGACGGTCGATTTCATCGTTGATCATCTCTCGGATGGTGTCGAGCAGTTGAGTGCGGTCGTCAAGGAACTGCTGCGCCTCGTCGTTTTTGTGTTGTCGGTCGACATGCCGTATGTTATCGTCTGTATGTCCCATAGTCGATAGATGTTTTATGTTGATGTCGCAAATTTACGCATAAACACGCCTAAGTGTCTTGTGACTATCGGACAGAAATGTGTGATAATCGGACTTTTTGCAAAATACAAAATTGTTTTAATCGGACATCACAAGCTTGTAACACGCTGATAATCATAAGAAACGTATGAACACAAAACAGCTTGAGAATTTTTACGCTAAGAATAAACAGTGTCAAAAAAATCGTATGAAATGTTTGATTTTAGAATGGATTTACTATCTTTGCAAAGACAACCTAATACATATAAAGAACTTGACACCTATGCAAAAACTACGATACCATAACACCGCTGTTTGGTGGAACCTTATAATAATATGTGTCTTGCTGGTTTCGTGTGGACAGAAACCGGTGAAGATATCCCATGCCGAACGAAAATCATTGGACAGCATCATTTCCTCATCACGAAATCTTGATACGCTCTCTATGCTGCAGAAGCGCATGGAGAGTGAGGGCAATATGCTTGGTAGCGTCATCGCTTACAAAGAAATGGGTAAGATAATGCGTAATGACAGTCAGTTTGACGATGCCCTGCGATTGCACAGCGAGGGACTGAAGCAGGCGGAGGCGATAGGCGATACGCTGGAAATGGTGCAGGCGCTTAATAATATAGGTACTGACTATCGGCGTATGGGAGTGCTCGACTTGGCGCAGGACTATCATTACCGTGCCTGGACGATAAGCAAGGAATGGCACGATACGTCGTACGACGCAAAGAAAAACCGTGTGGTGTCGCTTAACGGACTTGGCAATATCTACCTTACCTTGGGCAATTACGCACGTGCGGACAGCGCTTTGCGAATGGCACTGGAGGGCGAGAAGGTGCTGCACAGCGATTTGGGGCAAGCCATCAATTATGCCAACATTGGCTCCATATTCCGCCATCGGGGTATGGTGGATTCGGCATGGGTGTACTTCCGTAAGTCGATGGAGCTTAACCAGCACATAGACAACACGCTTGGCATATCGCTCTGTCATACCGATTTCGGATCAATGTACGAACGGGCGCACCAGTATGACAAGGCAATAGCCGAATATGAGAAGGCTTATGAGCTGATGGAGGCTTCGGATGATGAGTGGCACATGCTTAACTCGCTCATTGCTCTGGCTGGTGTGAACATGGCAATGGGCAATGACAGCAAGGCAATGACCCACCTTGACAAAGCCAAACAAGTGGCTAACGAGATTAAATCGTACGAACATTTAGAGGATATATACTACCTATACTATAAACATTACAAGCGTGTGGGCAACTATAGCGCAGCCCTTGCTTCGCACGAGAAAGCCACTGCCATGAGGGACAGCGTGGTGGACATGGAGAAGATGAACCGCATTCAGAACGCAGGACTCCTCATTGAGCGAAACCAGCAGGCAAGAGTGATGGACGAGGCGCATCTCAATCTTGAGAGCGAAAAGTCTGCACGCTTCTTGAGTAGCGTCATCTTCACCATCGTGGTGGTTATACTTGTGGGCGCCTTCGTCGTCTTCTTCTACATGCAACGCATCCACCGACGTAACCATCTGGCTCTGAAACGTCTTGCTGCGATGCGAGAGACCTTCTTCACCAACATCACACATGAGTTCAGAACGCCTCTTACCGTCATTCTCGGCCTTAGTCAGGACCTTCAGAAGAACGGACAAGAGGAGGTGAAAGACCGTGCGCAGACCATCGAACGACAGGGAAAAGGACTTCTGTCGCTCATCAATCAGCTGCTTGATATATCGAAGATAAAGTCGCAGGTGGGCAATCTGGACTGGCGAAACGGCAGCATAACCACTTATGTGACAATGATTGTGGACACTTATCGCGACTATGCCCGCACAAAGAACATCGACCTGCAGTTCTATGCAAAGGAAGCGGTGACGATGGACTTCGTGCCCGATTACGTGAATAAGGTGCTTAACAACCTCATATCCAATGCCTTTAAGTTTACGCCAGAGTATGGCAAGATAAACGTAACGCTGTGGCGTAAGGAGAGCGTTCTGCACTTAGAGGTGAGCGACACGGGAGAAGGAATGGACAAGGAGACCGCCGACAACGTATTTAAGCCGTTCTATCAAGGCGAAACTGCTTCGAAGCACATCGGCACGGGTGTGGGATTGGCTCTCGTAAAGCAGGTGATAGACGCCGTGGACGGAAGGATAAGCGTGGAGAGCAGAGTGGGAGAGGGCACGACTTTCCACATCGAAATTCCGATAAACAACGTCTGCAAGAATAAGTTGTGTGAGCCCGTAATAGACAAGGCTGACAGCATGCCGGATATGCCAATGGAGGAAAAGGCGCTTGCTGATAGCGACGGAGCCGACAATCAATGCATGGTACTTGTCATAGAGGACAATCGTGACATCGCAGCATACATAGGTAATCTGCTCTCTGACAGCTATAATGTGGCGTACGCCGCGAACGGAGAAGACGGAATGCAGAAAGCCATCGACATCGTGCCCGACCTTATCATCACCGATCTGATGATGCCTGGCATGGACGGACTGGAGCTATGCCGACGCGTCAGAGCTAATAATGTGGTGAATCATATACCTATAGTGATAGTTACGGCGAAGATTTCGGAGCAGGAGCGCATTGCCGGCATTGAGGCAGGCGCTGACGCTTACCTTGCCAAACCGTTCAATGTGGACGAGCTGCGCACCGTTGTGGAGCGACTTCTCGACCGCCAGCGATCGCTGCGCAGCAAGTTCAGCGAAAGCATCGACACTAATAATAATAAGGAAGAAGAGGAGGTGAAGCTCACGGATGCCGAGCGACGCTTCCTTGCCAAGACCGTTGACCACATCTATCTGTTGCTCGACAAGCAACAGCTCGACGTCAATACACTCTCCGATAAGCTGTGTATGAGTTCGCGTCAGTTCCACCGTAAGATTGTGGCGTTAACCGGTTGTTCGCCAGCTTCGTTCATGCTTAAGATAAAGATGAAGCGAGCGCGTCATCTTCTCGAGACCGATCCGAGGATGAGCATTGACGAAATAGCCTCACGCTGCGGCTTCGAACATACCTCCAGCTTCTATCATGCCTTCCGCAAAGCGTACGGCGTGACGCCGAAGGATGTTAGAAGAGGAGTCGGGTTGATTGAGAATTGATAGGATATTTAATCTTGGATACAAAAAAAGGAGGCTCGAATAACGAACCTCCTTGACTTATTTCTTTAAATATTTTCAGCGTTTTATGATTGTGAGCGGTAAACGGGGTTCGAACCCGCGACCCCCAGCTTGGGAAGCTAGTGCTCTGCCAACTGAGCTATTACCGCGTTAAGCGAATAATGCTTTGGCATGTTTTGAGCCGATACCCGGACTCGAACCGGGGACCCACGCATTACGAATGCGTTGCTCTACCAACTGAGCCATATCGGCCAAAACATTGTCGTTTTTCTCAAACGCGTTGCAAAGGTATATAAATTTTTTAAAAGCGCCAAATTTTTGTACGCTTTTTCTAAACCTTATTCTTCCGTTTTCTTCCTACTCGTACACCTCGTCGATGTCATACCCCGTGTTGTATTCGGTGTCGTTCTTGCAAGGATCGTAGCCTTCAGGAAGGTCGAATACGGCGTTGGGGTCGTAAGGCAGGCTCTTGTCTCTATATACTTTCTTCATGAAGTAGGCCCATATAGGCAGTGCCATCGTCGCACCCTGACCCATACGCATAGAGTCGAAATGGATGTCACGGTCCTCGCCGCCTACCCAGCAGCCGCTGACGAGCTGCGGTGTGAAGCCCATAAACCATGCGTCGGAGTTGCGGTTCGTTGTACCTGTCTTTCCGCCAATCTCGCCGGTAAAGTTATATTTATAGCGCAGACGGCCAGCGGTACCTCCGTCGACGACACCCTTTAGCAGCACAATCATCTTGTATGCGCTCTCCGCACTTATCACCTCGTTCATGCGTGGCTGGAAGGCTGTGATGACATTGCCCTCGTTGTCCTCTATTCTGCTCACGAAGAGCGGAGCGGTGCGGATGCCGTTGTTGACGAACGTCGTGTATGCGCTAACCATCTCAGCCACCGACACCTCGCACGGACCAAGGCATAACGACATAGAAGCATGGATGTCGGGATTGTTTATGCCGTAATCGTGGAGCAGCTGCACGAACTGCTGCGGATTTAGCTTGCTCATAAGATAAGCCGAAACCCAGTTGCTCGACTGTGCCAGACCCCACTTCAGCGTCACCATCTCGCCAGCACGTCTGTGGTTAGCGTTGCGTGGAGTCCAAGGACGACCTGCCACCATATATGTACGCTGCGCGTTAGGGGCAAGATCACACGGAGAGAAGCCGTTCTCCATAGCAAGACTGTAGAGGAAGGGCTTGATGGTGGATCCCACCTGACGGCGTCCGCCCATAACCATATCGTACATAAAGTGCGTATAGTCGAGGCCTCCTACGTATGCCTTCACCTCGCCCGTCTTCGGATCCATACTCATAAATCCGGCGCGGAGGAAAGACTTGACATAACGTATGCTGTCAATAGGTGTCATCGTAGTGTCAAGGTCGCCGTGGTATGTGAAGAGCGACATGTCCGTAGGCGTATGGAACGACTTGTGAATTTCCTCGTCAGAAGCTCCTGCTGCCTTCAGAGCACGATAACGCTCGCTCTGCAAAACGGCACGTTCCATAATCTGATTGACCTGCTTCTTTGTCAGAGCCGATGAGAAAGGTGCATTGGCTTTTCCTCGTTTCTCCTTGAAGAACTCTGGCTGGAGGAATCGTGCAACATGATTATATACCGACTCCTCTGCGTATCGCTGCATACGTGAGTCGATGGTTGTATATACTTTCAGACCGTCGGCGTTAAGATTGTATGGTGTGCCGTCCTTCTTGAAGTTCTTGTTACACCATCCGTATAGCGGATCAGTCTCCCACGCAATGGAGTCGATGACGTACTGTCGCTTGTTCCATGACGGATACTTGGCTCTGTCAGGACGTTCCGCCGACATATATATACGCAGGAACTCACGCAAGTACGGAGCTGTGCCGTCCTTGTGGTCTGTACGGTGGAAATTAAGAACAAGAGGTTCGTTGGTGAACTCGTGGTATTCCGATTCTGTTATGTATCCCGCCTTTCGCATCTGGTCGAGCACGACGTTGCGTCGCTCCGTGCATCTCTCGGGATAACGTACAGGATTAAACAAAGACGGATTCTTACACAGACCTATGAGCGTGGCAGCCTCGCAAGCCGTCAGATTCTTCGGTTCCTTATTAAAATATGTATTAGCGGCTGTCTTTATGCCCACCGCATTATGAAGGAAATCAAAATAATTAAGGTATAGTGCTATGATTTCCTCCTTCGTGTAGTTGCGTTCCAGCTTCACGGCTATCATCCATTCAATGGGTTTCTGCAATACGCGCTGCAGCGTGCTGCTTGCTGTCTCCGAATAGAGCTGCTTGGCAAGCTGCTGCGTAATGGTCGATCCGCCGCCTGCGCTTGCCTGTCCCATAAGTCCGCGCTTAACGATGGCGCGTCCAAGAGCGATAAAGTCGATGCCGGAATGTTCGTAGAAGCGAGCGTCCTCCGTAGCCACCAATGCCTTTACAAGGTAAGGTGAGAGGTTGGAGTATTGCACGCAGATGCGGTTTTCGCGGTTAAAGTTCCATGTGCCTATAACCTTGCCGTCAGACGAATAAATCTGCGTGGCAAAGCGGTTGATGGGATTCTGCAAGTCTTCCACAGGAGGCATATAGCCTATCCATCCGTTCCAAATGGCAACGAACGCAAATACGCAAACGCCGAGCACGGTGCCCAGCAACCCCCAAAGGAAATGTACGAATTTCTTTCTCATGAGTAATGTTCATCAATGACTTAATTGTGCAAAATTAGAGAAAAATCCCGAATTACAAGCCTTATACAGTAAAAAACAAGAGAAATTCAGAATATCATGCCGTAAGCTTGTCGTTGTATTATCAAAAAAACGTGAAAAGATTAAATATTGCATTTCAGTTGCATTCTATGTAAAAAAATATGATTACCTTAGCAAGCGAATTAGGAAACAACCATTAACTCTAAATAAATGATGAGACACGATTTTGTAACAATCGCAGACCTTCCCAAGGAAAAATTGATGTATCTCCTTGAGATGGCGCAAGAGTTCGAAAAACATCCTAACCGAGAACTGCTGAAAGGAAAAGTAGTGGCGACGCTTTTCTTCGAACCCTCCACCCGTACACGACTAAGTTTCGAAACTGCAGCCAATCGTCTTGGCGCACGCGTAATAGGCTTTTCGGATGCGAAAGCCTCAAGTGTGGCAAAGGGTGAGACGCTCAAGGATACAGTGCTCATGGTGTCAAACTATGCTGACGTCATCGTAATGCGCCACTTTGTGGAAGGCGCTGCTCAGTACGCCAGCGAGGTGGCTCCAGTTCCTATCGTTAACGCCGGCGACGGCGCACACATGCATCCATCACAGTGTCTGCTCGACCTTTACTCTATATACAAGACTCAGGGCACACTGGAAAACCTTAACATCTACCTTGTCGGCGACCTGAAGTACGGTCGTACCGTGCATTCGCTCATCACGGCAATGCGCCACTTCAATCCGACATTCCATTTCATAGCACCTAAGGAGCTTGCCATGCCTGAGGAGTATAAGATTTACTGCAAGGAGCATAACATCAAGTTTGAGGAGCATACCGAATTCAATGAGGACGTCATCGCCAACGCAGACATATTATATATGACACGCGTACAGAAGGAACGCTTCTCTGACCTCATGGAATATGAGCGTGTAAAGAACGTGTATATCCTTAAGCGTGACATGCTGGCAAAGGCAAAGCCTAACATGAAAGTGCTCCATCCTCTGCCAAGAATAAACGAGATTGCTTACGACGTGGACGAAAGCTCACACGCATACTACATACAGCAGGCTGGCAACGGACTCTTTGCAAGAGAGGCAATCTTCTGCTATGTCCTTGGCATCAGCCTCGACGACGTTAAGAACGACAAGACAATAATCTTATAAGAAAGCTATGAACACAAACAAGACAGAACGTCAGGTGGCCGCCATCAAGAACGGCACCGTTATCGACCATATACCAGCAGAGAAGACTTATGAGGTGGCGAACCTCCTGGAACTGCAGAAACTGGAGAATCCGGTAACCATCGGATATAACTATCCCTCAAAGAAGATCGGCAAGAAAGGCATCATCAAGGTGTCAGACAAGTTCTTTACTGACGAGGAAATATCACGCTTGTCTGTCGTAGCTCCCAACGTCGTGCTCAACGTCATCAAGGACTACGAGGTGGTGGAGAAGAAGACAGTGGAAACTCCGGACGAGCTTCGTGGCATCGTACGCTGCAACAACCCTAAGTGCATAACCAACAATGAGCCGATGAGCACCGTTTTCAACGTCGTAGACAAGAAGCGTGGCATCCTGAAGTGTCACTACTGCGACAAGGAACAGTACATCGACAAAGTTGAATTAGTATAAACGTATCAATAAAAACACTAACCCAAAACAACTAACAAGTTAATTATGAAAAGAGACCAAGAGATTTTCGACTTGATTGAGAAAGAACATCAACGTCAGCTTAAAGGCATCGAGCTTATCGCATCTGAGAACTTCGTCAGCGACGAGGTAATGGAGGCAATGGGATCATATCTCACCAACAAGTACGCTGAGGGATATCCCGGCAAGCGTTATTATGGCGGCTGCCAGGTGGTAGATCAGGTGGAGACATTGGCCATTGAGCGTGTAAAGAAACTCTTCGGAGCTGAATATGCTAACGTGCAGCCTCACTCTGGTGCACAGGCCAACGCAGCAGTGCTTCTCGCTGTGCTGAAGCCGGGCGATACCTTCATGGGTCTGAACCTCGCACACGGTGGTCACCTCTCACACGGTTCTGCCGTTAACACATCAGGTATCCTCTATAATCCCGTAGGCTACGACCTCAACAAGGAAACTGGTCGCGTGGATTATGATGAGATGGAGCGCCTTGCCATCGAGCACAAGCCGAAGCTCATCATCGGTGGTGGTTCTGCATACAGCCGTGAGTGGGATTACAAGCGCATGCGCGAAATAGCTGACAAGGTGGGAGCTCTCCTTATGATTGACATGGCTCACCCCGCAGGTCTTATCGCAGCCGGACTTCTCGACAATCCAGTAAAATACGCACATATCGTCACATCTACAACCCACAAGACTCTTCGCGGTCCGCGTGGTGGTATCATCCTCATGGGTAAGGACTTTGAGAATCCTTGGGGTCTCAAGACACCGAAGGGCGTTACGAAGATGATGAGCCAGCTGCTCAACTCAGCCGTATTCCCCGGTCAGCAGGGTGGTCCGTTGGAGCACGTCATCGCTGCCAAGGCTGTTGCTTTCAAGGAGGCATTGCAGCCTGAGTTTAAGGAGTGGGCATTGCAGGTTAAGAAGAACGCCAGCGTTCTGGCTGAGGAGCTCATTAAGCGTGGATTCACCATCGTAAGCGGTGGCACAGACAATCATTCTATGCTCGTCGACCTTCGCGATAAGTATCCTGAACTCACAGGTAAGGTGGCTGAGAACGCTCTCGTTGCTGCTGACATCACCGTCAACAAGAATATGGTGCCGTTCGATACACGTAGCGCTTTCCAGACATCAGGTATCCGTCTCGGAACTCCTGCCATCACCACACGTGGTGCTAAGGAAGACCTTATGGTTCTCATTGCAGAGCTCATCGAGGAGGTTCTCAACGATCCTGAGAACGAGGAGGTTATCGCAAGCGTTCGCAAGAGAGTGAACGAGACTATGAAGTCATATCCTCTCTTCGCTTACTAATAGCGAGAAGAATATCGTAACTTAAAGAGGCGGACGACCATTAGTGAAACACACTACTTGGTCGTCCGCCTTTGCCTTTTATATAATCAAGATTAAAAGTTTAATATATATGCAAGAAATCATACAGTATATCGTTGTGGCAGCCGTGATAATCGCTGCCATCGCGTACGTCGTTTATCGTGTAAGGTTGGCGTTCCGAAGCAGCCGTTCGGGATGTTACGGCTGTAGCGGATGCGCTCTGAAGGAGCAGATGAAGAAACGGGGCAAGAACGGCAAGACGCAGCTACGCAAGCCCGATTGTTTTCATTGACGGATTGTGGCTTAACGGCGCTGCATCTTTATCGTTTCTGCATTTTCTTCATTGGTTCTTCATCTTACTGCTTTCGTTTTATGCCTCTGACAGCCTCTGCTTCAAGCGGATTGTCCGGCCAGTAATGCTTCGGGTAGCGGCGTCTCAGCTCGCTCCTTACCTCAAAGTAGGCGTTCTGCCAGAAGCTGGCAAGGTCGCTGGTCAGCTGCACAGGCTTGAATCCCGGCGAGAGAAGTTCCATAAGAAGCGGACGCCGTCCACGGTCAACGCATGGCGTGGAGTCCATGCCAAAGCACTCCTGCAAGCGTACGCTAAGTATAGGGACCTCGGCACCCTGACGGTAGTCGATGCGTATATTGCTGCCCGTAGGCACCTGAATGTGCGTCGGAGCAATCTCGTCAATCTCTCTCTGCTGTTCGTAGGGGATGATGTTCCATATCATCTCACTCAGATTCAGCTTCTTAAGTTCGGCTGATGAAGTGCGCAGCTTGCCACCGTCACGCAGATAAAGAGGCAACCATTCTGCTGCCGTCTGCATTAGATGCTCGGTTGATACATCCGGCAACATCAGTTCGGGATGCCATTGCGCCACTTGCGCCACGCGCCTTTGCAGACGTGCCACATCATCGTCGCTCCAATCCAACATGCTCAGTCCATCCTTCTTCATGGCCTCGCATACAATGTCCACAGCCTGTTCCTCGTCGATGTCCTGTATGGGTTGGCTGTTGAGCGTCAGCTTGCCGACACGCCATTCGCGTTGCGCCACCAGTCGTCCCTGTCGCGAATTCCACGACACATCGTCACGGCGTATGAGCATACTCTCATCTATGTCTTCTTTATCTATTGGCGCTGCCATAAACACGCGTCCTGCGCTCCCTGCCGCATCATACATTGACGCCACAACAATCCATTCGTGAGCCGTAATGTCATCCTTACCGTCTATACGCACCTCTTTTCCGTTCGAAAGACGATACGTTCCTATCTTGTCGATAGCCATTGCTATGCGTTCGGGATAGGCGAAGCATACGAGCTGTCCCACCTCGGACGGCACAACGTCCGTATTGTCCTCATCCACACGAACCATCCTTCTGTATTCTGCAGCAATCTTTGCAATGCGAGTCCATCCTCCCGGCTTGCCGTTCTTCCGCAAGCGACGCAATACGGAGATTCTTAACGCCATGTCAGAGCTGCCCGAATCGTTCATCGGGTCTTTTTCCTCCAGCAATGCCGCAATGTCGCAGGCAAGCGCACGCATGCGAGCCGAACCTGCACCAAGAATCATCCTTGCTATACGTGGATGGCAGGGTAGGGCAGCCATGCGCTTTCCTGTCGGCGTGATAACCCCGTCGTCCGTTATGCCACCTAACATAACCAGCAGCGCATGTGCGTTAGCCACGTTACGTCTTGGCGGGAGCGTCAGCCAAGGCATGCTCATTATGTCAGTTTCGCCGAACGAGGCAATGCTGAGAAGCGTCGGAGCAAGGTCGGCGTCCTCTATCTCCGCATGTCTGTGCTCCTCCATGTGCGTCTCTGCAGCCTTTGTCCAAAGACGCATACATGTTCCTTCAGCCACACGTCCTGCACGACCTGCGCGTTGCTCCGCCATGTCGCGGCTTACCGTTGTCACCTCCAGATGGGTAAGACCGGTGCGCGGATCGAAGACCGGCTTACGATACAGGCCGGTGTCCACAACCGTCCTTACGCCCTCAATGGTGAGCGATGTCTCGGCAATAGGCGTAGCAAGCACCACCTTCCGCTCGCCTTCCTTTGACGGAGCGATGGCACGCTGCTGCTCGGAAGGCGAGAGATTGCCGTAAAGCGGCACCACCGTAGCGCCCTCCAACGAAGGTGAAGCGGACAAAATCTCACGACACCTTTCTATCTCGCCTTGTCCAGGCAGGAATGCCAGAATGTCACCTTCCTCCTTTTTGTATGCCTCAATGACAGCCTGACACGTGGTCCTTGACGCGTCACGTGGGTCGATGTCGTCTTGCGCATAGCGGATAGTCACAGGAAACATGCGTCCCTCGCATTCCACAAGGGGAGCGTCAAGGGTGTCGCAGATCTTTTCGGCGTCTATCGTTGCCGACATCACAACTATCTTAAGGTCGGGACGTAACACGCTTTGCACCTGACGGACCAGAGCAAGCGCAAGGTCGGAATTGATGCTGCGCTCATGAAACTCGTCGAAGACAACGACGCCTACACCGTCAAGCGTAGGATCGCTGACCACCATACGCGTGAGAATGCCTTCCGTCAATACCTCAATCTGAGTGTCGGAAGACACACGGTTCTCAAATCTTACACGATAGCCGACTGTTCCGCCGACATTCTCTTCCAGTATGTCAGACATGCGTGAGGCAATGTGTCGAGCTGCCACTCTTCGCGGTTCGAGCATCAGTATTTTGCCTTCACTGATGCCGCCTGCCAGCATGGTAAGGGGTAGGAGAGTAGACTTACCCGCACCGGGTGGAGCCGTGACCACCAATGAGGCATGTGAGAGAAGAAGGTCGTTCAGCCTTTCTGCCACGAGAGAGGCAGGCAAGTTGCCCGAGCGTTCAGTTATCTTATGTATGTCTATCTGTCTTGTCATTTCCTTTATAATATGATATGTTAGTGCAAAGTTACGTATTTTTGTCGTTTTCCCGACATATAATCAGCCACAAGGCGGAATGCAACCAAGTTGCGACCGACATTTTATACTTTTGCACCTGTAAAAAGAACCATAATAAAAACATAATTATGAAAGACGAAACAAGAAAGCATACTCATCATCACCATGAGCATGAACATCAGCATGAACACCACCATGAGCATGGCGGGATGAAAAACAGGATAACCGTAATATGCCTTACGGCATTGCTTCTGGCTGGCGCTGTATTTGTAGAGAAGGTCTGCGACCTGCCTACATGGCAGATGCTCCTCGTTTATCTGGTGCCGTATCTTCTTATCGGACACGGCACATTGAAGGAGGCGCTGGAAGGAATATTCAAGGGAGATATGCTCAATGAGGACTTCCTTATGTCCATAGCCACTATCGGCGCATTGTGTATAGGATTTCTGCCAGGAGCAGAGACGGAATTTCCTGAGGCAGTGTTCGTTATGTTGTTCTTCCAGGTTGGCGAACTCTTTGAAGGATATGCTGAAGGCAGGAGTCGTGACAGCATTTCGCACCTTATGAACATCCGTCCTGACTATGCCAACGTGGAGCGTGACGGAACAGTGAAGAGCGTGTCGCCGGAGGAAGTGACCATTGGCGAGACCATAGTGGTGAAGCCGGGCGAGAAGGTTCCGCTTGACGGACAGGTCATTGAAGGCACGTCGTCGCTCAATACCATTGCATTGACAGGCGAGAGCATGCCGCGTGAGGTGACGGTAGGCGAGGATATTGCCTCGGGATGCATCAATCTTAGTGGAGTTCTCCGAGTGCGTACGTCAAAGACTTTTGGTGAGAGCACTGTGTCGAAGATTATCCGTTTGGTGGAGAGTGCGGACAAGAACAAGTCGAGAAGCGAATCGTTCATCACTAAGTTTGCACGCGTTTATACGCCTATAGTGGTGGCGACGGCTTTGCTCTTGGCTTTCATCCCCCCGTTCTTCGCTTCCACAGGTTATCTTGAGAGCTTCTCCGTATGGCTCCATCGTGCCCTTATCTTCCTCGTTGTCTCATGCCCATGCGCCCTTGTCATAAGCGTGCCGCTGACATTCTTCGGAGGATTGGGAGGAGCTTCACGCAAGGGCATCCTCATAAAAGGCAGCAACTATATGGACACCTTGGCTAATCTCGGAACCGTGGTGTTCGACAAGACAGGTACGCTTACGAAAGGCGTGTTCGCCGTGGAAGCTGTTCATCCTGACCATTTCGATGCCAACGAGATACTGCATCTTGCAGCACACGTGGAGCATTATTCCACTCATCCCATCGGTGCTGCCTTACGTGAAGCTTTTCCCAAAGAGGCAACCGACGGCTGTCATGTGACGGACGTGGAGGAGATTGCCGGACGTGGCGTGAAGGCAAGAATCGGTGGCAGACTTGTGGCTGTGGGCAACTCCAAGATGATGGAAGACATTGGAGCTGAATGGCATAACTGTCATCGTACGGGCACAATAGTGCACGTGGCTGTGGACGGAGTGTATGCCGGACATGTGGTCATAAACGACGTGGTGAAGGAGGATAGTGCGGAAGCAATATCTAAGTTGCGCGGCCTGGGAATCAGCCGTACTGTCATGTTGACAGGCGACCGAAAGGAAGTAGGCGCTAAGGTGGCAGAGGAGCTGGGCATCGACGAATGTCATGCAGAGCTGTTGCCGGCTGACAAGGTGGACTGCATGGAGCGTCTCATTGCGGACAAGCCGGAAGGCAAGACATTGGCGTTTGTCGGTGACGGCATCAACGACGCCCCCGTGCTGAAGCGTGCCGATGTGGGCATTGCCATGGGCGGTCTGGGTAGTGATGCTGCCATAGAAGCTGCCGACGTAGTGCTCATGGACGACCATCCCTCGAAGATAGCCACAGCCGTGGAGATTGCCCGACGCACCATTGCCATAGCAAAGCAGAACGTATGGTTTGCCATCGGTGTGAAAGTCGTCATCCTGCTTCTTGCCACCGTCGGCCTCGGCACAATGTGGATGGCTGTGTTTGCGGATGTAGGCGTAACAGTACTGGCTGTGCTTAACGCTATGCGAGCATTGAAAGGATAAACCCTTGTCGTCCGACACAATATTTGCATTTCTGATGCTCAATACTATGAGTTGAACGCACAACAAAATCTTTGGTGCGAAATTCTTGAGTTTTGAGCGTTTGGAGACAATATGCTCATACACAGTGTGTTATGCGATTTTCTGGAGAAATTGACTTAATACAGATTTGCTTTACACGGTTTTAACAATTCAAAAACAGTGTA
>ERZ1026776.17-NODE-17-length-122488-cov-18.090695_pt1 | contig 122488 bp, 106 predicted proteins | sample MGYA00380125_ERZ1026776 | MGnify/ENA primary metagenome ERZ1026776 (study PRJEB33269, sample SAMEA4719761) | human gut metagenome | biome: human-associated habitat; feature: organic feature; material: feces | place: Cameroon | collected 2013-10 ...
GATTGCATTTCACCAGAAACAAAAATGCCCTCAACATATTCATCATTTAACCCTATAAAGCCCTGTATTTCTGTATCATACTCATACACATAAATCTCTGCTTGTGACAGTGCTTCTTTTACTGATTTGAAATTGCCTTTCCAGTATTCGGCGGGGATAAAATTATGTGCCTTTATATTTGTACCCAACCATATATCCGCAACTTTATTTATATCATCCCTTTGAAATTCTCTAATCATAACAGTGACTCTCCATAAACTTGAAGTTGTTGCTCTCTTTATTGTAAAAAAACAACCATTTCATAATCTGACAAAATTTTTCTAAAAATAAAACAAATCTTCAAATTTCTTTTCCAAAGCAAAACACAATAATAATGCTAGCTTTGCAGTAGGGTTAAATTGTCCCGTCTCAATCGAACTAATTGTATTACGAGATACACCTACCAAATCAGCCAATGCAGCCTGTGATAATTTTTTTTCAGTTCGAGCTTCTTTAATATTATTTTTCAATTCGAGTGAATCATTCATAATTAATGCCCCATGCAAAATCTAACAATTGCCATAATCGCTGTTGCAAACATAATAACTGATATAATCAAATGTTCTTTATTCCGTGTTTTAATAAATCGATATGTCATTGCTGCACACACCGAACCACTAACAGTTGCACATAAGTCCATCATAGGTAAACCTTGTTCCGATCGAATAAAGGAAAATACAGATGCCATAATCACCATAACAATATATGACCACATCATAGACTTATCTTTTACTTGAAGTTCTCTTTCATCCAATTTTTCATCCTGTGCTCTTTTTAAAATTTCTTTTCTTTCCATAATCCAATCTCCTTTGCCAAGTTTTGTTTGCAACAAAAGCATAACATTGCCAAGTACACTTGTCAAGTTTTTGTCAAGTTTTATTTGCAATAAAAGGTAGACTTTATCAAGTCTACCATGATATTTTTTCCTCTGGATTAGACTCAGCAATCATCAATGTTATCGCTACCAATGCACCATCACTTATCCTTTTCTGTCCCTTTTTATAAAGTGCATTATTTCCAGCTAAAAATTTAAATTAACACGATATCCTACTGAAAGTATCATGTCAAGATTATATATCTTAGGTTTTCAACCTCCAGAACTTTTGTCGGAAAAACCGACAGAAGTCCCATCTAATTCTCCTGAAGAAAGACTATTGGAAATATGCTCACTCACTGTAGCACGCTTAACATCAAATAATTAATCGCATCTTCAACAGTCATACATGGAGCACACTCCTACAACTTAAAACTTACTGCTCTTTTTCACTAAGTTTTAATTCCCTATAGTTGCATATCAAACTCCGAAAAAATAAAGACGACCAGTCTTATCATAAAACCAATCATCTTTATTTATTCGTATATTGTATTTTGTATCTCATCCTTTGGACAAAATCGAATCATTTCTACGTTCTCTCTAAACCGGAAGTTTACGGTCTACCACTATTAGTTCATAAAAATATGCATCAGAAATCCGATTAATACACAAACAACAAATGTTATCAGTGCACTACCTATAACTAAAAAAATCTTCTGATATGGGCGTTTACCTATTTCTCTCTGCTTTTGTATATCATCCAATAGTTTCCCCTCAGAAAATGCAACAATTTCTTTATAGGTTTGAACATCATTATCTTTTTTTACCTTTTCAACCTGAAAGGCAAAGTACATAGAGAGTGCCCAAATGATTCCCCAAGGGATGAATGCCCAAACGCCAAGCCACATAAATAGCGGAACTGCCGAAACTGCAGTGACAATCAGCATTATAGTATAGATTTTTCCATAGCGGTTCATTTTTACAATTTCTTCTTTTTGAATTATATCTTTCATAACTTCAATATCTCCTTTGATTAGATTATCAAGAGAAATTTGAAAGATTTCACTCAGTAATACCAAACTATTCACATCTGGATAGCTTTTATCATTTTCCCAATTTGAGATTGTTTGTCTTGAAACATAAACTCGATCGGCTAACTTCTCTTGGGATAATTGTATTTCCTGACGATGTTTTTTTATTTGTTTTCCGAGTTCCATCTCTTCACCTCCTAGTATACTCATACTAATCAAAAAGTCATATTTTCGCTATCAAAGGGCATTGACATCAAGGTTTTTAGCGTGTCAAAAGTCTTTTACATTCCAGGTCGGCGATATAGCAAGTTCTTTGTCCTCACTTTTCGGATTCACAACCCCTATAAAAACGCCAATATTCTCTCCACTACAAACACTGTCACACAGGCGGCAGCCGCTACAACTACCAGCCCTTTTTCACGGATACCAAGGATAACCGCTACGACAAATCCTGCGATCGCACTGATAACACTTTCCGTACTGTAGAAAATCGCCGGAAGGGTAAGTGCCGTTAGGCAGGCATATGGCACATAGTATAAAAACGAACTTAAAAACCGATTCTCTATCTTTTTTCTGAATAACACCAATGGCACTACACGGATCAGATATGTGACAACCGCCATTGCGATAATATATGTATATACACTCATCTCTATTCTTCTCCTTTTTTCTTAACCGGCGCAACGATCGCACCGATTGCTGCTGCCGCTACTGTACATATAACGATCGATATTCCGGTCGAGATAAAGTGGAATATCGGAACATAATATAAAAGGATACTGAACAAAGCTGCCACGCATACCACAAATAACACAGATTTTGACTTCTTGGCAACCGGAACAACGATCGCCACGAACATGCCATAAAGTGCAAGACTGAGTGCGCTGCACACAGACTTTGGCAGCAGCCCGCTGGCTACTGCTCCGGCAAATGTACCACCGCCCCAGCCAAGGATCGGAAGGATCTGAAGTCCTAACATATACGGAAAGGTCACTTCTTTGAAATATCCCATTGCAACTGCAAAGATCTCATCTGTATTTGCAAATGCGATGATCAGACGCTTCCAGACGCCTACATCGTCAGCTAACTTCTGCGTAAGTGAAAGACTCATCAGACCATATCTCAGATTGATGATAAGCTGGGTAAGGATCACCTCAAGGATCGTTCCCCCGGCAATGATGATCTGAAGTCCGGCAAACTGACCGGCACTTGTAACATTTGTAACGCTGGTAAGAACTGCCTGAAAGACACTGAGTCCGCCTTTGATCGCAAGAATACCAAAACTAAAACTAACTGCAAAATACCCCAGGGCGATCGGGATTCCATCCTTCAGCCCATTTTTAAATTCATTCATTTGTACTACTTACTCCATATTACTTTTTTTCATAATCAACCTGCATCAGGCACAAACCCTGTGGTGGTGCGGTCGGCCCTGCGAGCTGTCTGCACCGGCCTGTAAGCACCTCTTCCATGTATGCCGGTTCCATTCTGCCTGCCCCGACCTCTACCAGAGTACCGGTCAGGATACGAACCATATTCTGTAAGAATCCGGCTCCGTGGAAATCAAGAATCACATAATCGCCATCTTCCTTAATATCGATCGCAAATAACTTCCGAACTGTCGATTTCTTCATCTGCTTATTGCCACAGAAGCTCTTGAAATCATGCTCACCGACCAGATAAGCGGCTGCCTTACGCATCCGTTCACAGTCGATCGTCTCACCCTCATCCAGAGTCCAGACGTATTTCCGGTCAAATACCGGCTTCAGCCTGCCACGATAGATCGTGTAACGGTAATGCTTGCCCTTTGCATTAAATCTTGCATGAAAGCGTTCTGCTGCCGGAGTAACCTCCAAAATGCAGATATCATCCGGCAGATAATGATTCATATAATCCCGGATCTCCTCCGGTGTCTTATCTGTCGGAACCGGGCCGCTTGCGACCATTGCCCTTGCATGCACACCTGCATCGGTTCTTCCCGCTCCGTTGATCCGTACTTCTTCGCCTGCCATCAGGGAAAGCACTGATTCGATCTTTCCCTGTATGGTCACAACGTCTTTTTTATGTTCCCACCCATGATATCTCGTTCCATCATAGGCGATTAGAAATCTGTAATTCTGCATAATCGTTTCCTTTTCTACACGGCGTTTATATCCTTGATCGTGCCATTCTCATAATCTCTCGCATTGTCCAGTGTGGTACGGCTGATTGCTTCCAGTGCTTCTTCCGTCAGGAAGCCCTGATGGGAGGTTACGATGACATTCGGGAATGACAGCAGTCTTGCCGTGATCGAGGATTCCAGAATATCATCCTCACGATTCTCAAATACATTATTTGTTTCTTCCTCATACACATCCAGACCGATGCCAAAGAATTTCTTATTTCGATTTCCCGTGATCAGATCCTCCGTCTTGATCAGTGCGCCTCTCGATGTATTTACAAGGATCACATTACCCTTCATCTTATTGATCGTCTCTGTGCAGATCATATGGTACGAATCATCTGTCAGCGGACAGTGAAGAGAGATCAGATCACTGGTCGATAACAGCGTATCCAGATCCACATACTCTACAAAATCCAGGGATGGATTCCGATACATATCATATGCCAGAACCTTCATGCCAAATCCATGACAGATCCGGCACATAGCCGCTCCGATCTTACCGGTTCCGATGATACCCGCAGTCTTGCCATAGAAGTTCATACCTGTAAGACCTACCAGACTGAAATTATTCTCACGAACCTTGATATAGCTCTTATGGATTCTTCTGGTAACCGCAAGTGCCAGTGCCATCGCATGCTCTGCAACCGCCTCCGGTGAATAACCCGGAACACGGAGCACCGTGATACCACAACGGTTTGCTGCATCCAGATCTACATTATTGAATCCGGCACAGCGCATTAACACTAATTTTACACCATTTTCAGCCAGACACTCAACTACTTTTTCACTGACATCGGAACTTACAAATGCACAGATCGCATCATATCCTTTTGCAAGAGCTGCTGTTCTCGGCGAAAGGTCTGCTTCTAAAAACTCTACCTCCAGATCTGAATATTCCGGTAATATCTTTTCAAATGAATCTCTGTCATACTTCTTCGTATCATAAAATAAAATCTTCATATTCCATATCCTCCTATCATATCCTGCTTCCAGACATCTGTAAAAGCATCGTATACTGCCATATTTTCGCTTATTTTTCGGTATGCCTGTATAATTCTATATTTCTGCAACTATTATTTACATTTCATTGCCATTTTATCACAACATCCATGTATTTACACAAATAAAATTATCTATTACAAATCGTTTCTCATCACCCAACACTCTTTACAGATAAAAAGAGATCATCCTGTATCTTTTACCGATACAAAACAATCTCTTTTCTCACAGGAATTGTCTTCTGATTCTTTCAATCCTTCTGATCATTCCTGTTCATATTATTTATTACTTATTGTTTTTTGTAGTTGTCGTAATTTTCTTGTCACTGCTTTTTTTCGTTTTCTTTTTGTCCTTCTTTTTATCCTTTTTCCCGGCCGATTGTTTATTTATTTTTTCGGCCTCAACGGTTGTCTGAGTCTGTTCGCCATTCTCATCTACCGTAATAACAGTTGCAGGATTCTTCATATACTTTTTGTATACCTTATACTGTTTATTCCAGTCAGTATACCGGGAATCTTTTTTCTTATTTTCAAATGAATAATGTTTTGAAATATATTTTCCTATCTCTCTTGTTACTTTTCTTGCACCGTAACAGTTCAGATGTTTTCCGCCATCTCTGGTATCTGTTCCCCAGTTGATCTTATTTTTGCCCTTTACCGTATTCAGATCAAGGAATGGGATTCCTAATTTCTTCGCATACTGTGTCATACCATTATGTTTTTTATAATTCCATGAGCTTGCTGTCGGCATCTCAACAAACATAACTTCAACATTGTTTTCTTTGCAGATATCCAGGAACATCTTAAGAAAAATTCTGGAAGACTTCGGTATCGGTTCAATATCCTTTGTCTCTACCATCTTATCTTCACCTGTATAAGCCATAACCGTTCTGCTCAGATACTGACCTCTTGTACTGGAACGATAAGTATATGATTTTTTCTTAAAGCTGTCCTTAAGTGCCAGTGTTTTCCACCTGTCATGATACTTCATGATCGGAATATATTTATAGATCAGGGATTTGACATTTCCCTCTACTCTGGATACCTGTGTCTTACCTTGCCACAACAGATCCACATCCAAAACAACCAGCTTCGGTTTCTGGCAGGTCAGTACTTCCTGAAGGACATTGACTGTCTCTGCAATATTCTGCGCTCCCTCCGCCGCAACATAGGTTGGAATTCCATAGTTCTTCCACATCATCATTGGAGAGTAGGCACTGTATGCGTTACTGTTTCCCATGACAACAACATCCAGCGAATTTCTCGGTTCTCCATAGAAGCCTCTGGCATTTGGATTTGACAAACCACCTTCCGGGTCACTGGTCTTCGGATAGAATACAACCGACAGAACTCCCATCAGTACACAGAAAATGATGAAAAACAGGATACATTTTATTATATTTTTTGTTTTGTCTTTTTTCATATCGTTCACCATCTATCCTAAAATTGTGCGTATATAAAGCCTGCGACTTCATATCCGCTTCCATATGCTCCAAGGATGATCACGGAAAAGATCAGTCCATAATATAATACCCAACGGAATACAATATTCTTTGCTGCAATATCTTCTCTGATATGACGTCCCTGTTCCTGATACAAGCCAACCAACAGCAACACAATTGCTCCAAAAAGCAGTAACAGGAAATCACTCATACCAATCCGGACATCAAACAATTCACCATAACGGATCGGATCCCATGACAGATTCCGGAACATCGATATAAACATCTGTCCGAAGATCTTCAGATCATCTGCACGGAACATCAGCATACCGATATTAACAAAGATAAAGGTTCTCACAACCTGAAGAGCCTTATAGATCTTACCTTCGCGGTTCACATGCATTTTTTCAAATAATTTTCTGAATAATGGTTCTGTCAGAAGTCCGAGGATCATGATCAGACAGTAATAAATACCGTACATAACATACTTCCAGCTTGCTCCATGCCAGATACCGGTTCCAAACCATACTGCAAGCATGGCAATAGAGGTCGGGATCAGCGTTGCAAAGAACGCATTGAACTTCTCTCTTGTCTTCTTGCTCAGCTTCATAAATGCCTTGGATAGAGAGATGGTATAGAATACATAATCCTTAAACCATGCACCAAGCGTCATGTGCCATCTTCTCCAGAACTCGCTGACTGTCTTTGATATAAACGGTCTTGCAAAGTTTTCTGACATCTCGATGCCAAACATCTGCGCACTACCGCGGACGATATCCATACAACCGGAGAACTCTGCATACAACTGTAAGGTGTACAACAGCATTCCTATGATGACATACAGTCCATCATACTGATCGTGGAAATTAAAAATCTGATTTACATACATATTTGCACGGTCAGCAATTACAATCTTCTTAAACAGGCCCCAGAACACAAGCTGAAGTCCCATCGTTGCATTTTTATAATCAAACGGATGTCCTTCATATACCTGATCTCCCAGCAGATCAAAACGTCCGATCGGGCCTTCCACGATATGTGGGAAGAATACCAGGAACAAGGCAACCTTTCCAAGATTATCGGAGGCTTTGTATTTACCACGGTATACATCTACAATGTAGCTGATCGCCGATAAGGTGTAGAACGAGATACCAAGCGGCAGCATCATATTCTGCATTGGATTGGATATCTTAATATGGAAAATACTTAATATATCACAGAACACCTGTCCGAAGAATACGGAATATTTCAGATATACCAGAATACCAAGATTTAATAATACAATAGATACACAGACACATTTTTTCTGCCATCCGATGATCGACTTGAATTCCTTTTTATTTTCCTTTGGCAAGGCTTTCTTTGCCATACTGAAACCATCATCAATCTTATTCAGCAGCAGACCGCCAAAATAGATCGACAAGGTACTAAACAATATAAATACAATATATTTTCCGGAATTAATAAAATAGAACAGATAACTGAATATCAGCAGAACCTTCCATTTGTGCTTTAATGGCACGATCGAGTAGAAAAAGAAGGATCCCATCAATATAAATCCCAAATAAGCTATAGATGTATAAGACATTTTTTTCTCCCTATCACTGATACCGAAAATCTACCGGGCAGTCATTTTCTGTACGTATTACAAAAGGCCGTCCGGTTTATTCCCAGTATTTCTTTTTTCCTCAGTCTGTAAACTAATTAATCATCACTGAGTCTCTGGATCATATCATAGATCGTCTGAACTGTTTTGAAGTTCTCTGGAACGATATCTACAGGTGTGATCTCGATATCAAATGCATCATTTAATTCCATAACAAGTGTTACCATTGTGATGGAATCTAAGACGCCATGGCCGATCAGGTCTGTATCATTTTCAAAATCAACACCTGGTTTTACTTCGTTTAAAATCTCTAATAATTCATCCATTTCTTTTTCCTCATTTCTTATAATTTATAGTTATTTTTCAACCACTTACGATCAATTTTTCCATTTTGATTGTGTGGCATACTCTTCACTCTTACAAACTGGTTCGGTTCCATATAATGTGGAACTTTTTTCTTGAATTCCCCAAGCAGGAATGCATCATCCAGTTTCTTACCTTCATATATAAATACGATCTTATCCTCTGCATCATCGTAGATACATGCATAGCTTCGGATACCTTCGATCGCACCGGCAGCCGCTTCGATCTCGCCGAGCTCGATACGGTAACCCATATGTTTGATCTGATAATCTTTTCTTGATATATAGACCAGTTCGCCATATTTATTATATTTTACAAGATCACCTGTCTTGTAGATCAGTTCCGGATAATTCGGATTTAACGGATTCTGGACAAAGGCTTCTTTTGTCTTTTCTTCATTTCCATAATATCCAAGAGCGACAAAGGAACCTCTGGCATATAATTCACCTTCTGCACTGAAGCCTGTCTCCGGATCAATCTCCGGCGAAACCACCTTGCCATCTTCTCCAAGTACAAATACATCACAGTTGTTACATGCATTTCCCATTGGAAGTGGCTCATCGTCACGAAACTTTCTGTTTACCACATAGTAGGTACAGATATCGGTTGTCTCTGTCGGACCAAACAGGTTTGCATACATGGCATCCGGCAGATTCTCGATCCAGTAATTCAATGGTCTTGTCGGCATAACCTCGCCTGCAAATAACACTTTTTTCAGATCCGGAAGCTCGGCATACTGGAACATCTTATAATTTGCAATGATTGAAAGTGCCGATGGAACCCAGTAGATCGTATTAACCTTTTTCTCATTCAGGAATTCCATGAGCTTGATTGGGAATGAAAAATATGCTTTTGGTATTATATACAATGTTGCGCCATTTTTCAATGTGCTGTAAAGATCGGATACTGACATACTGAAGTAAAATGGTGTCTGGTTTCCAAATATTGTTGTCTCGTTGATATCAAAGGCTTCTGTATACCATGTAATATAAGAAAGAATATTTGCATGTGATATAACTGCACCCTTTGGAACACCTGTCGAACCGGAAGTAAATAATGCATACACCGGATCCGTATCGATCATATGGGCTCTTACCTTTGCCAGACAACTCTGGTCTGCTTCCTGATCCATCTCATCCAGATTGAAAATCTTTGGCGCATAGCCCTTGCCGTCCTCTGTTTCAACATGCAGCTCTTTTGCTTTATCGAGATGCTTATTATCGGTTATGGTAGCCTCCGGTTTCAATGCCTTTAAGATCTTATTCACTCTGTCAACCGGCATCTCCGCATCTATGACCACATAAAAGTTTCCGCTGTACACAGCACCCATGAATGCTGCCACACTCTTCGGCTCCTTATCAAGAAGTACAACAACCGGACGATTCTTGCATCCGCCAAGTCCCTGATATAACCATGCTCCAACCTGTTTTGCAGTTTTCTCCAGTTCTTTATAAGTGAGTCCTCCGTTAACATCGGCAACTGCTAATTTGTCTGGATACTTAGCTGCTGATCCTTCAATAAATTCAAGTACATTCTTCATATCTTTCTTTACCGGAACCTGTCCGGACCTCCTTTATTCCAAAATTGCAAATACAAGTGTTACTGCATATTGTCCTTTCTTCTCTTTTACTGAAAAGTCTATGTTCATTTCCTGTGCAATTTTCTCACAGGTCTTAATTCCTATCCTTGTGCTCTCTGCTTCATTTCTGTTTTTGCTTATATGATTGCTGATCACCAATGTTACCTTTGTATCAGAGGTACTATACTGAATCTCTACCGGTTTGCTGTAATCCGAATATTTTCTTATATTCGTAAATATATTATCAAACAGCCGTTTCAGATGCGGTGCATCGATCTGAATCTTCGGTGAATTATCTTCCGTCTTGATCTGGAATGTGATTCCTTTTTCTTCTAACAGACACATATATTCACCGATCATCTGCCGGAAAAATTCTTTTGCCGGAAACTTTTCCATCTTCAGTTCATCCGTATGTCCGGAATATACGAAGAAGTAACGGAACAGCTTGTCTGACAGATCTTTTAACTGCCCAGCCTTATCCACACAGATATCAACGTACTGCTTATACTCTTCTTCCGAGTCAAATTCTCCAGTTTCCAGAAGATCAAGATAACCGGTCAATACCGTAAGCGGTGTCCGGATATCATGTGCCATTGCCGTGACCAGATCCCGGTTCGCCTGCCAGGCTTCTTTTTCTTTGCTCATCTGCTGAATGATTGAATTTCTCATACTGTCAATATTATCTGCCAGCACATAGAGCTCATCATTTCCGGATTTTGTGATAGCTGCATTGATATCTTTCTTTTTGATTCTGGATACCTCCCGTGTCAGACGTCTTACACGCTTTACCACACGACCGTTATAGATCATAACAAACATCATAAAGATAAATGAGCACACCAGAAAACCAATTGTCATCCAGAAATAGTAAACTCTTTTCTCTGAGTAATCCACGATACAAACATCATACAGACCATCCTCGAACCGCACAGAATAAAATGCATAACTGCCATACTCGGCTGCAATGGTCTCAGCATCATCAGAGCCAATCGGCTGCATATCTTCATATTCTGTAGTTGAATCCAACTGTTCTTCGCCAAACTGGTCAGTAGATCCGTTTTTCTGCTTCTTATTTTCAACTTTTTTCTTATAAATTTCCATCAGATGCTTATTTTTGATATTATTCAGCATCTTTTTCTTATCTTCTTCGGATTCAGCCAGTTTTCTGCCTTTTTGATTTCCGTTAGATATTTTATTAAAAAAGCGTTCCATAACGGTACGTCTTTTCTGTTTTGTTGAATCATATATTACATTCTCATTCTGATATACAAGAAGATATACACTTCCCTCTTCCTGCTGCCATCTGAGAATAGCATTCATATCTGTTGATTTTACCTTATTATCCCTAACATAATCGGAAAAGCGGTCGATCTTCTCTTCCGTTCGCCGGGCTGTGGCTGTCTCATTCAGATACTTTTTGTCAATTATATATACTGTAGTTTTCTGCCAGACGAAGAACAAACCGACTGCAAGCAACAGACTTCCTGCAATAACCAGAACCAGCTTCGTATTTAAGGTAAGCTTCTCGTCTGTTCTTTTTTCCCGTCTATTCTTTTGTCTCGTTTCTCTGTCTTTCATTCCGTCTGACCTTTTCAGGCTTTAATCCACCTGATATCCTTTTCCATAAATCGTTCTTATGATCTCAGGCTGTGCCGGATTCTCCTCAATCTTCTGTCGAAGCCTGAGCACATGCACCATGACCGTATTTGACGACGAAGGAAGATATTTTTCCTGCCAGATATTCTCATATAGTTCATCCAGATTCCAGGATCTACCACGATTCTTCACAAGGAAAAACAGCAGTGCAAATTCTTTATCCGTCAAATGGATGACGTCACCTTCTTTCGTTACCACACGCTTATACGGATCGATCGATATTGTTCCGACACGAAGTATTCCATCCGCATTATCTTCTCTTCCTTTATAAACATTGTATCGTCGGATCAGCGCTTTCACCTTCCGGATCAGCTCACCCTGTTCAAATGGCTTACTTAAGAAATCATCTCCACCGATATCATATGCCTCATTCTTGTCCGGCTCCTGCGTCTTGGCTGTTAAGAACAGCACCGGAACCGATGAGAATTCCCGGATAGCCGCACAGCTTTCCGTTCCCGACATTCCCGGCATCATGATATCCATGATGACCAGATCAATATCGGAATGTTCTTTCATGATATCAACTGCCATCTGTCCATTTTCTGCTTCCAGTATTTTATACCCCTGTTTTTTCAGATAAATACCAACAAGCTTCCGAATATCCTTTTCATCATCTACGATCAGAATCTTCTCTTCCTGTTCGGACAGCAACCCCTTTTTCTTCTCTTCATCTATTGTTTTGTTATTTTCTAAAATCATAACCATATCCTCTCTTTTTCTAATATGCCCTGATTTTAACTTTCAATAACCATCCCAACATTATAGCATTTGCTTCTATAATTCAAGTATGCGTCAGGTGTTGTTAAGATTTGTTAAGTCAGGTTATACCAGAAAATTACATCCTTTTTGTATCCAAATTTTTAAGATTCTTAAGTTTTTTGTTTAAGCTATCTAAAAAATCCATTCAAAGACGATTCCGTAAAGCTCCCTCAGATAATAAGTCGGCAGTAACCACCACGCTGTTTTCCCGCACACCGCCGATGGTTTTATACCTGTATGTTCTGCAATAACAGATGCACGGTATTCATGAAATTCATTTGTTACGATAATAACCTGCGGATCCAGATTTTTCTCCTCTATGATCTTCTTTGAATATAGAAGATTCTCTCGGGTCGAGGTTGACCGGTCTTCCTTATATAAACGGTCCTGTGCAATTCCTTTTTCTGTCAGATACCGGTACATGCACTCCGCTTCGCTGATATTCTCACCTTTTCCCTGTCCGCCGGACAAAATACACACAACCTCTTCATGCGTGTTCAGATAATCATATGCCGCATCTAAGCGTTCCGTCAGCATCAGGCTTGGGCGGTCGCCATTTACACCACAGCCAAGCACGATCATAACCGTTTCATCCTTCGGAGTGCTCTTCGATGCCCGTATCATGCATATCGTACCTGCTGCCGCAAAGCCAACCGCAATCAGAACGATCAGCAAAACAATCCCACATATCACTTTTCCGGCAGTCCGGGTCAGCCATTTTTTCACCCGGTGATTCACCCCGTGGAACCATGCCGCATATAGGATCAGACAGATACCAAGAACAACTCCCGTAAGATTTCCTATGTTTTTAATTCCTTTCGTAACAAATGGATACAGAAATATGAATACTCCCGCAAATCCTACTATGAATAATACTATTCTAAGCCATAATTTCTTCAATTTTCCCTGCATACCTCCCATCGTTTTACATAATTCTCCCTTTTCTGGAGTTCACTCCATGTTTATAGCATCCAAATGCATCAAAATGCCATCATCTCTATTGCGGAGCGGTTAAGATTTATAAATGATCCGGTTACATTATATTTAAACATAATTATATACTGTTTTTAACAAAAAACAGCCATTTCAGGCAACGGATTGCTCCATTTGGAGCAATTCATCATCCAAAATGACTGTATTTACACTAATTTAAAATGATTTCTAATGATTATTAATGTTTCAGGCATTCCTTAATAGATGCTTCAAAAATATCAAGACCGGCTGCAAGCTGCTCATCTGTCATTACAAGCGGTGCAAGGAAACGGATTACATTGTTGTAAGTTCCTGCGCCTTCTACTAACAGACCTTTCTTCGCACAGGTCTGGATCAGGTCAGATGTAAATGCTGCATCCGGTTCTTTTGTTTCCTGATCTTTTACGAATTCGATACCGATCATACCGCCAAGTCCTCTGACATCACCGATAACCGGATATTTCTTCTGCATTTCCAGATAACGCTCTGTTACTTTCTTACCGATCTCACAAGAACGCTCTGCCAGATGATCTCTCTCCATGATCTCGATCGTCTTTAAGGATGCGGCACATGCCAGTGGATTTCCACAATAGGTTCCACCGATCGTTCCTGCCGGAACTGCATCCATAACCTCAGTTCTTGCAATAATGGCTGATAATGGCACGCCGGCTGCGATGGATTTTGCTGTTGCGATGATATCCGGCTCTACACCTGCCTCCTGCCAGTAAACAGAAGCAAACATACGACCGGTTCTGCAGAAACCGCTCTGTACCTCATCTGCGATCAACAGGATACCATTTTCATCACAGATCTTACGAACTGCTTTTACCCATTCGATCGGAGCAGGAATGAAACCACCTTCGCCCTGAAGCGGCTCAACAACGATCGCTGCGATCGTATCTGCTGCCGCACACTGTTCAAATACATCGTAGATAGATTTGATATAGTAATCAACCGCCTTATCCTCAGGCATTCCTTCCGGATTTCTATAATAATATGGGAACTGCGCACGGAACACGCCGGCTGCTAACGGTCCCATATCCTTTGCATATGCTTTCTTGGATGTCATCGCCATTGTGAAATGTGTTCTTCCATGGAATGCACCGGAGAATACGATGATATTCGGACGCTTTGTATATGCCTTTGCCACCTTAACGGCATTCTCGTCTGCTTCGGCACCACTATTGGCAAAGAATGCTTTCTTGCTGTCGCCCTTTACAGGTGCAATGCCGGATAACTTCTCTGCAAGTGCTACATAGCCTTCATGTGTTACAACATTGAACATGCCGTGAAAATATTTATCTGCCTGTGCTTTTACTGCTTCAACAACCTCTGGTTGGGAAAATCCGATATTCAATACACCGACACCACCGATCCAGTCCAAGAACTTGTTGCCATCGACATCCTCGATCATGGCGCCTTCGCCACGTTCTATAACAACCGGATATCCGCAACGGATCGCATTTGGAACTGCCTGCGCTCTTCTGTCTATAATTGCCTGTGCCTTAGGACCGGGTAAAGTCTCTGTTATTATTTCCGGTAAATCTGTTCTTAACATATGTATCATCCTCCATCTTCTTATACGAACGGCTTCTGTATCTGTGCCGTTCATTTATTTGCTCTTGTAAATTTTCTACAGTATGCCATTCATAAAAACCGATCACCATATCCCATCAGCACAAAACTTCCGCCTCGTTTTGTGCTAACAGCACAAATATATGTTTGACAGGCGCATATTTTATATGATATTGTTGGATTATTGTAAGAAACAGCACAAATCAATGGTTTAATATATTAAGTAACAACCGGCAAACTCCTTATATAATTAAGTATATTTCGGACAGTCATAATCAAGCTGCTAAGAAAGGAATCCTGAACATGGCAATACTATTAAAAGATTTATATAAAGAGACAAAAAGCACCTATGGTCTGGATCTGATCGCAGGGGAAGAAGGACTGGATAACCTTATGAACTGGGTCTATATATCAGAAGATCCCGGCACACTGGAATTCCTGCACGGCGGTGAACTGATCATTACGACCGGCGTTCTGTGCGGAAATGAATACTGGTTATATAACTTCATCAAAGGGCTGATCGAACATAAAACCTGCGGCCTTATTATCAATATTGGGGGACATCTGAACCGTTCCGATATCTCCGACCGTATCCGTATGCTGTGCGACCGGAAGCATTACCCGCTCTTTCTTATGCCATGGGAAACACGGATCTTCGATATCACACACGATTATTACAATCGGATATTTGACGATACCCAGACCAGTCAGGCAATCTCAACTGCCCTTTCGCGCGTGATCCTTCACCCAAATGACAAAGCCCTGATGGAGATCAGCCTGCCTGTCTTATATGAACATGGGTTTCAGGCAGATGCCAAATATCAACTTATATATATACCATTTCCGAAAGCTACAGCATCCGTGAAACCAACCTCTGCACAGACAAATACCTCTATCCGGCAGTCTGAGCATTCCACCATCTCACCTGGTTATGCAAATACCGCCGGAAGCTTTCTCCGGAATCTGTTGACGCGTCTGGTCGGAATCTATAATCTGCCATATACATTTGTAGGCGGCACCGACTATACTCTGCTGATCAGCCCCGCGCGGTCAAATGAACGGCTCGAACAGGAGCTTACCCGGCTTCTGTATCATATGGGCGAATCCGCCGGAACAGCTTTTCTACATATCGGAATCAGTTCCCCGACCAAAGATCTGACCGGATTAAACCGGGCATTTTTACAGGGACAGTGTGCCGCTTTAATGGCACAAAAAAAGAACAGCAGCCTGTTCTTCTTCGACGATATGGGATTCTATAAGCTTCTTTTATCTGTAAATGATATGAATGTTCTTACCGGATATGTAAATGATACTCTGGGCTCCATCATCACATATGATGAGCAGCACCATACAAATTATCTGGAAACTCTCTATCAATATCTGCTCTGTGATGGCAGTATACAAAAAATTGCCGGTGCCCTGTTCTGTCACAGGAACACCGTCAATTATCGTGTTCGTATATTAAGAGAGGACTTACATCTTGCTTTAGATGATCCATCCACCCGTTTTGAGCTGATGACTGCATTTCAGGTACGCAGTTATCTGGATTTATTTTCCTGAATCTGCTGCAGCACATTTTAATATCATGTACATCATATATCAAGTCATTAATTGACCTGTTATTTTCTGCGTCTGACCGCCAGTAATTCTTTCCATGCCGGCGGATAGAACAACAAGAGCAATGGGAACAGCTCCAGTCTTCCGGCAAGCATATCGAACATCAGCACATATTTGGAAAATGTTCCGTATACGCTGAAATTCTTCGTCGGGCCAACCAGTTCCAGTCCCGGTCCGATGTTATTGATCGTTGCCGCAACCGCAGTAAAGTTTGATGTCATATCTTTTCCTTCAAAGGAGATCAGCAGTACGGATGTTGTAAACAGGATGATAAATGTTATAAAATATACATTTACCGCACGTACCACTTCATGCTCTACCGGCTTGCCGTCCATTTTGATCTTCTTGATACTCTTTGGATGCAGATAGGAATTCAACTCCTTTATCACACTTTTTACCACGATAATAAATCTGGATACCTTGATACCACCACCGGTACTGCCTGCACATGCACCAATGAACATCAGAATAACCAGTATCGTCTTACATGTCTGGTTCCACAGGTCAAAATCCACACTGGAGAATCCGGTTGTTGTTATGATCGAAGCGACCTGGAACGATGCATGACGGAGTGCAGTCCAAAATCCATCCATTGTATGAATCAGATTCAACACAAGAACTGCAATCGCTGCCACAATAATGAGGAAATAGGTTCGCACCTCCTCCATCTTCAATGCCTTTTTGATATTGCCAAATAAAATCAGATAGTATGCATTAAAATTCACGCCGAATAAGATCATAAAGATCGTTACCACCCACTGCAAATATGGTGAAAAGCTGGCAAAGCTGTCATTTAATGTACCAAATCCACCTGTTCCGGCAGTTCCAAATCCGGTACAGAATGCATGGAAGACCGGCATTCTTCCGGCTATTAATAAAATGATCTCTACAACCGTTAATACAATGTAGATAACATATAAGATCTGTGCCGTATATTTGATCTTCGGCACAAGCTTACCGACAGAAGGACCCGGACTTTCTGCTTTCATCAGATTGATATTGGATCCTCCGCTAAGTGGTAGCACCGCAAGCAGAAATACCAGCACACCCATACCACCGATCCAATGTGTAAAGCTTCGCCAGAACAACGTCGTCCGTGATAACGCTTCCACATCGTTTAAGATACTGGCTCCCGTGGTTGTAAAACCGGAGATCGTCTCGAATAATGCATCTGTAAAAGATGGGATATCTCCTGATATGCACATTGGAAGCGCGCCAAATATACTAAGTGCGATCCAGCTAAGTGCCGTAGCGATACAGCCCTCTTTCAGATAGAATACATTTACTTTAGGTTTATGTTTTACAATGATGGCGCCAAGCAGCATACAGATGACTGCCATCACCAGATAATCAATTCCTTCACTTTCCTGATAAATCAACGAAACCAGACATGGCAGAAGAAGCATAACGCCCTCCAGCATAACTACATGTCCGACCACGTATAAAATCATTGACCGATTCATAGCTTCCTATTTTCCCTTTTAACAATAAACACTTATTTCTTATGCCAGAATATCCCGGATATCATTAAATCCTGTATGTGTCGTTACTACCATTGCGGTATCTCCGACTTCGATTGCATCATGACCGGATGGTGTAATGATCGTACCATTTCGATTGATAAATGCGATCAGCACATCCTTCTTTAACTTCAGATCCATCAAAGGCTTACTCGTTACCTCGGATGCCTCATCCACGCGGAACTCGATCGCCTCTACCCGGAAATCAAACATATGATATAACGTCTGCACACTGCTGTTCATGGAACGTGTATTTGATTTTGCACGAACATAAGCAGTAATGGTCTCCGCTGTGATAAAGCTTGGATAGAATACACTTCCAAGATTCAGATTACTGATAACTTCTTTGAAATTACTCCGGTTGATCTTCGTGATCGTCTTCGCATCCGATACATGTCTGGCATGTAATGTCAGCAGGATGTTTTCCTCATCGATTCCTGTTAAGGCAACAAAGGATTCTGCATTGCTTAAGCCCTCTTCCTTTAATACATCCTGATCGGTTCCATCTGCATTTATGATAACTGCTTTTGGTAGCAGGATACTGAGCCGCTCGCAACGCTCTTTCTCTTTCTCGATGATCTTCACATCGATTCCCATGTTGATCAACTGATTTGCAAGATAATATGCAACATCGCCACCGCCGACGATCATCGCATCGCTGACACGATTTGTCTTGAATCCGATAAAATCAAGAAATGCACGGCTCATCGGACGGGAGCCTACAAATGAAAGGACATCTCCTGCATGCAGTTTGAAATGACCGGATGGGATGTAGACCTCTCCTTCTCTTTCAACTGCACAGATCAGAATGTTGATGTTCTTCGCACGATCCATAAGCTGCTGGCCAAGATGTGCCACAGACAGTCCATCCAACATATTGTGCTCCGGGATCTTGATCTTCGTCATCTCTGCCTGACCATGTGCAAAGGAATTGATCTCCAAAGCTGTCGGCATATAAAGTACACGCGCGACCTCCGTTGCTGTTTCAAGCTCCGGATTGATGACCATGGTAAGTCCCAGACTCTTTTTCAGATATTTTATCTCCTTGCTGTAGTCCGGATTTCTGACGCGCGCTACCGTTGCGCAGTCACGTCCCTGTTTTGCGATCGTACAGCAAAGCAGGTTCAGCTCGTCAGAATTCGTTACCGCGATCACAAGATCGGCATTTTCCACACCGGCTTCCATCAGCACGCTGTAGCTTGCACCATTTCCGCAGATTCCCATAACGTCATACTGATTGACATTCATCTCAACCTTATCCGCATTTTTATCAATGACTGTTATATCGTGCCCTTCCTTGCATAACTGTCTGGTCAGCGCCGTTCCGACCTTACCGCATCCTATGATCAATATATTAAGACCCGTTTTCTTCGCGCCTCGTTGCTTAAACATCACTTACCTCCACCATCTTCGGCTATATATTATACATACTTTTTGTGCATAAAACGCTCACTTTATTATAGCGTCAATCTTGATTGTAACATCTTTTTTCTATATGTACAGTGATATTTGAAAATTTTATCTAAAGTTTAGTTTGATTCTGTGCTATACTCCTGTCTGGAGGATTTGATATGTTATTTTCTTTATTTATTAATTTTTTCAAAATCGGATTATTTACATTTGGCGGCGGTTATGCGATGATCGCTCAGATCCGGGAAGAAGTGGTTGCAAAACGAAACTGGCTCACGGAAGACGAACTGATCGAAGTAATTGCGATCGCTGAATCAACGCCCGGGCCGTTGGCGATCAACCTCGCTACTTTTGTCGGTTATAAACAAAGAGGCTTCCTCGGAAGTCTGGCAGCCACCCTCGGTGTCTGCATTCCCTCCGTTATTATTATATTTGTCATTTCTCTGTTTTTTGATGCTTTCATTACAAATAAATATGTAGCATATGCCTTTGTTGGCATTAAATGTGCCGTTGCTTTTCTGATCCTTACAACCGGAATCGGCATGATGAAAACACTCGACCGAAAAAAAATACCGGTTCTTGTATTTGTAGTTACTTTTATAATCATGGTGATCGGAGAACTGCTGTCCAAATCCGTGAATGCAATTCTTCTGATCCTCGCAGGCGGCATCATCGGAATATTCTGTACCTCTTTTAAAAAGATCCGAAAGGAGGATGCAGGCAAATGATATATCTGACATTGTTTATTGAATTCTTTAAAGTAGGACTGTTCAGCTTCGGAGGCGGCTTCGGCATGATACCGCTGATCCAGGATGCTGTCATCCGCCATAATTGGATGAGTGAAGATGCCTTTTACAATTTCATCGGTGTCTGCGAATCTACACCTGGGCCGATCGCAGTCAACATGGCGACCTATGTCGGATCGACGCAGGCAGGACTTCCGGGCGGCATCGTCGCTACTCTCGGTGTCATCACCCCGTCCTTTTTCATTATATTATTAATTGCCGCAGTTCTAAAAAATCTGACGAAAAATACCTATGTGCAGGGCTTCCTGTATGGCATCAAACCGGTTATCCTCGCTTTGATCCTTGCAACCGGAATTAACATGCTGTTAAAGTCTACCGGATATGTCAGCTTATCCGAATATGATGTGAATATCCCTGCTATCATCATTCTGTGCCTGCTTGCAGGAATCTATTTCTTCATCCGGCGCAAATGGAAGCAGAAGCTGTCAGCGATCTCTCTGATCCTGCTTTCCGCGGTTCTGGGAATCGTGGTATCCATGATTGCCGAACACATCGGATAAAAAAGTCACCTGATACATGCAGCGTATCAGGTGACTTCATATTTTTCATTGGCAGTCATAATTATCCTTTTATATCAGATTGCTCTGCCTTTTATTTTCGATAGGATGGAGCAAGTGCGTATGTCGGAACATACTCCTCTGCTGCCACACTGTTCATGGCAAATGCCCGTACCAGAAACGTACCGATGGTTTTTGATGCATTCCGGATATAGCGTGCATCCGTTTCATTATCTCCGGCCTCCGTCATATACAGTGCATGGTTTTTCTTCAGATACTCGACCGCTTCCTCCACGGAATGAACCATTTCACCGATCCGGCTCGTTTCTTCCTGTTCTACATGTCCATGTCCAAATAAAAACTTCTGAAATCCACTTTCATATGCAACATGTTCAGAAAAACCGCCTTCAAAAATGGAGTTATGCGCATATGTGAAGAAATCCTCCACATAATGAAGTACATATCCGAGTTTCAGAAAAGAATATCTGCTGTTCTTCCCCTTTTCTTCCAGTTTCTGTATCCGGTTGACTGTATTATCAAATGAACTTTTCCAGGTATGCTTCTTAATATAGGTATGAACCAATATATCCGGCAGAATACTGCCTAATAACAACCACTTCCTTTTGTTCTGTGGAACCTGTTCTATGATTTCTCTGGTTACAAATAAATGACTTCTTTTTTTCATATCAGTCTCCTTCCCACTTTAAACTCGGCACAACTTTTTCCGTTGTCCCTATCTATATTTTACCGCAGGAAGTATGAAATACAAGCTATTTCACAGAATTTTCTTGAAATTTGAAAAATTTTCCAACAATTTTTACACGGGGCAATTCTGCCCTCCTGCCTGTCGCCCCTGCCGCCTCCCACGCCCCCTGCTGTAAGTACTTGCTGCGTTTTCTGTTCGCTTCACATGCCTTATTCGTAAATACTCCTGTGCGAACTCGCCTTCGGCTGAGCGGAGCACTTAGTGAAGACGAGCGTTAGCGCGAAGTCTGAGGTTAGTGCGTGCCATGTAAGTACACTTAGCGAAAACAAGCGTTAGCATAGTTTGAGGTTAGTGTAGCTTACTCGGATTCAACAATGTGCAGCTCACGACGAAATACTTGCAATGTACTTACAGCAGGGGGCGTGGAAGGCGGCAGGGGCGACAGGCAGGAGGGCAGAATTGCAAGTATATTTTTGATAGAATCTGCGTCACCTTTTGTCATTTTTTTACATATTATATAGTGTACAAAAGTTTATGAGGTGTTTATATGAATCATTGTCATTGTGATCATCGGACGGACTTCGGTCCCGATGTATTTATAACAAATATTCAGGAAATGGCAGAGCAGAATAAGTGCTATCGTACGGCACTCTGGACCGGCTGTCATTTGCAGATGACCTTAATGAGCATTCCTCCTTGCTGTGATATCGGTGCAGAACTTCATCCGGATATGGATCAGCTCATCCGTGTTGAAAAGGGAAATGCCATGGTCATGACAGGAAACTGCCCACACAATCTGAACTGTGAGCAGCATATGTGTGAAGGTGATGCCGTATTCGTTCCTGCCGGAACATGGCACAACATCAAGAACACAGGCAGATGTCCGCTCAAATTGTCTACCATTTACGCCCCACCACATCATCCGTTTGGAACTGTGGAATACACAAAAGAGGATGCTTAAGGAAGTCTTCACTTAGAGATTATAAGAAAACCCGCTTTTAAATGTCTTCAAGCACAACTCAAAAGTATAATGGTTCCACTAGAGTATCGATTTACTCTAGTGGAAATTTTTTATACATATATTTCAAGTGATTTTTTACTAATTTTTGTACTTCAAATTTGGATTTAACCTTCTCAGATTGTTCGACAATAATTGCTTGCTCATCAGAGATTTTCTTATTAATTGCTTCTATTTCATCTACCACTTTCTGTTGATCCGCCACAGAAGGAATTTGAATAATTAAATTAGAAATTCTCTGTGTAGATGCTCTGTTGCTACGTGAAAATCTTTCAAATTCACCCTCTACCTGAAGTGCTAATGCCATATACTTAGGTACAATATCGTCTGTTTTTATACGTAAAACACCACAATGGTCAGTCGGATAAAATGGTTTGTTGGCTGGAATAATATTTACCATCCAATCTCCATCGATTCCCCACAGAATAGAAGGTACAGAAAAATCAGTGATATTCTGCCTATCAATTCTTCCAAACTTCTCAAACACATTTGCACTATATATCGGAATACTGCCATTCTCAACTACTTCACCTGAAAGAACACGATTTCCTATACTTAATTCAAAGATGTTTTTATCGGATAATCTGTAATTAGTAAATCCCGGAATATCCTTAAGCACCCTTGTCGGAGTAGTTTTAATAGACTTATTAAATGTAGTTCCAGAAAAATCAAGCATATCCTGTAATCTCAAACGATAATAGTACGCATCTAGTTCTTCGATATCAAACTCATCTTCATCAGAAAAAGCATATACTATACTTCTCCAATCACATCAACAAGGTATACATCCAGTTCATCAAGCATATAGCCTTTTCTTCCAGCCATTCTGTCTTCATCAACAGCAAGCAGTTTCTCTCTTAATTTCAACATCTTTTCCCAACGATTGTAGATTTCAATATCCATAACAACAAAATCTCCCAAATAATTCAGGCTTAGAAAGATACAGTCAATAACATCTTGAACTGTTCTTCGCCATATACAGCATGTGGAACATCCTTTGGCATAATGAGTGTCTCACCCTCTGTTAAGATGAATACTTCGCCGCCTACGGTAAAACATCCTGTACCATCAAGAACAGTTACCATTGCATCTCCGCCGGATGCATGCGTGGAGATTTCTTCGCCTTTGTCAAATGAGAAAACTGTCACGCTTACATAGTCATTCTGAACAAGTGTCTTGCTGACTACCTGTCCCTCCTGATATTCTACCTGATCCTTTAATAATAATTTTGTCTTTTTTTCAATATTCTTGTACATATTTCTTTGTCCTTTCGCTTTCAAAATTATTTTTATTTCTTTTCCATTATCAAACCGCTATCTTACATACCTTCCGGCATCTCGGTCTCATAAAAGCCCCGTCCATTTCTGGTTCCCATTCGGATCGTCATGCCGAGATCCTCATAGACACTGGCACACTCATAGTCAATCGGCTCTGTCGTTCTGACAAGCTTCTCTAATTCTTTTGCAGCCGCCATATATTCATCACCGTCAAAGCCGCCGATCGCCGGTCCTGACGCGCCATAATATAAAGTCAGATAGATCACCTTACCATCCTTATCTTCTGCCGCGATCGTATAGTCCAGTAACTCCTCATTATTCTCGGTTGTCTCCTTATCGCCAAATAATGTAACGATCTGACCAATAAACAGACCATGATATTCTGCAAGTGCTTCGTCCTCATATACATTTAACAACAAATAACTGCCTGCTATATCCACGTCATCATTTACTCTGTAAAATGTATAATTCTCGCACGAATATCTCGCTTCCTCTGTTCCATCTGTCTTTTCTGTTGTGCTGTCTTTTCCCTGTGCCTCCATCTGATCTGAACTTCCCTCCGTTTCTTTTTCTGATGCTGCTTCTGTCTTCTCCGCTGTCGCATCTGCTTCTATTGTCCGGTAATTCTCAGTTGTTCCATCCATACTGTATTCGGATGTAGCTACCCATTCTCCATAATCTGTCGTGATACCTTCATTGGCACACCCTGTCATCATAAGCACTCCAACTGTCCCTAATAATAAAATCGTCTTTTTCATATCCGGTGTCTCCCCATGTATTTTTACCCCTGTAAGCCTGTCAGATCTAATTTATATATTGTTTGCTCTAACTTCATCTGATCCAGGAACATTTTTTGCAACTTTTCCAACCTTATTATGCCCCATTTTCGCAACTTTTCCAACCTTATTATGCCCCATTTTTGCAACTTTTCCAACTTTTACCATACGACAAAAGGACGGCCGTTTTCACGACCGTCCTCTTATGTCTGTCAATTTTATTTATAATCATTCTCCAGTCCGTCTGCATCAAAGTAATTGATCTTCATAGCAGAACGTACGTCATGAAGAGTTGCTGCTGCTTTCTTCTGTGCAGCCTCGCTTCCTGCCTTTAAGATGTCAAGCACATCCGGAATACGGTTCTCCCACATCTTACGACGTTCACGGATCGGTGTAAGCTCTGACTGTAATACATTGTTCAGGAACTTCTTCACCTTAACATCACCAAGACCACCACGGCTGTAATGCTCCTTCAGTTCATCCAGATTCTTATAATCCGGCAGGAACTGTTCAAAATGCCCCGGACGACAGAACGCATCCAGATATGTAAATACGGAATTGCCCTCGATCTGTCCCGGATCCTCTACACGGATATGATTTGGATCTGTATACATAGACATAACCTTCTTCTTAACTTCATCTGCTTCATCGGAAAGATAAATGCAGTTGCCAAGAGATTTGCTCATCTTTGCTTTTCCATCGATACCCGGAAGTCTGAGACACGCTTTGTTAGACGGTAATACGATCTCAGGATCTGTCAGAGTTTCGCCATATACGGAATTGAATTTGTGAACGATCTCCTTGCACTGTTCCAGCATAGGAAGCTGATCTTCACCAACCGGCACTTCTGTTGCACGGAAAGCCGTGATATCTGCTGCCTGACTGATCGGATAGCAGAAGAATCCAACCGGGATACTTGCTTCAAAATTACGCATCTTGATCTCGGACTTTACAGTAGGATTTCTCTGTACACGAGATACTGTAACGAGATTCATATAATAAAAAGATAATTCTGTCAGTTCCGGAACCATGGACTGAATGAAGATCGTTGATTTCTCAGGATCGATCCCACATGCCAGATAATCAAGTGCAACCTGGATAATGTTCTGTCTTACCTTCTCCGGATGCTCGGCATTATCTGTAAGCGCCTGTGCATCTGCGATCATTATATATATCTCGTCATAGTTTCCTGAATTCTGAAGCTTTACACGCTCAGAAAGGGAACCAACATAATGTCCAACGTGAAGTCGTCCTGTAGGGCGGTCACCGGTTAAAATAATTCTACTCATCTTAAAAAGTCTCCTTCATTTCTTCGTTCGATAATCCTGCCCCCAATTATACCGCGAGATACTGTTACCGTCAAGGAAACCCTACTGCTCACTGATGATCTTTCTGCCACTGAAATAGGTGATCAGAAAATATCCGCCATAGATCACAACCATAACAACAACAGTCATAAGCATGGCTGCTCCCATGTCATCGGTTCCCATCAGTGAAAGAATCTGTCTGCTGAATTTCAAACCAAATATTGAATGAATGACTGCCAGTGCAAGCGGGAACAGGAAGAACAGACCCATCTGTGCAAATAACGCATGGTTGATCATCTTCTGATCCACACCCAGTTTTCGAAGCATCTTATATCGTTCCACATTATCGGTGCTTTCTGACAATTCCTTTAATGCGAGGATCGCTGCACCGGAGATCAGGAAGATCATTCCGATATATAAGCCGATAAAGGAAGCGATCGCGCCAAGTCCGATACTGGCAGCTTTTACATTTTCTTTTGTATTTAGACTCAACCTGACATCCGGGTCGTCATCCAGATTGATATGTTCATTTCTCGCCATGATCTTATCCGTATCGGTCGTATTATAGATTGCAAGCAAGCTTTCAGAGATCGGAGTTACTCCTGTAAGCACCCCATCCGGCACAATAATGATACCAGTATTAATCGCCTGCGTAGAGATCTGGACATCACCAGCCTGACATTTGCTCATTCCCGGCTTCAGTTCATAACCATTTACCTGAATCGTCGTACCAGCCTGCAATGACATATCTCTGTATTTCACCATCTGCTTGTAATTTGCCACAACTCCGTATTCATCATCTTTGATCGACACAGTTTCAAAACCACACAGCTTTGCCACACGATTATAATCGGACACTGTCATGACATTTTCCATAACATCCATCATACCATACACCGGCTGGTCACCAAGTAACTCATCCCTTGCCTGTTCACTGAACGTATCCCCGTATGTGAAATCCGGCAATGAGTATATATACACATCTTCATAGGAAGAAAACATAGATGGCAAGTCAATTCCTTTTTCCTTATATATATCGCAAATGTCGCGCTTATCCCAGGTCGGATCATAATAGGCATCCTCGTCTGCACCCTTACCTGTCGCGACATCATAATCAGAGCTTCTTACCTGTCTGGTAATATTTACATCAACGGTAGCATACTTCCTTAATCCCTCATTTAAACCATTTCGGATCGTAAGTGCCGAAGTCAGCACACAGATCGTAACAAATAACATAATACAAATGATCGAGATTGACAGTACATTTGTATTTATACGGCTGCTCATCTGACGGATGACAAATGAATTCAGCCCTTTATAATAAACACGCTTCATGGAAGAAACTAACCGGAACAACATACCGGAAATCGACCAGAAAAACAGAAATGTGCAGACACATCCAAGTCCGATACAGAAATAGATATCCTTCATATAGAGATCTGTCGTATTTGAATTGATATGGTAATATGCATAACCAAGCCCTGCTGCGGAAAGAAGAAATACGAATACCGATACCCACGGATTTTTCATCTTAACAGTCTCTGATCTTCTGCCTCTCTGGAACAGATCGATCAATTTGCATCGTCCGATTGCGATCGTATTAAACAGGATCACAACCACATAGATGATTGCAAAATAAAAACAGGTCTTTACAAATGCGGAACTTGAAAATACAAAATTATATGATGACATATCCGCTTCAAACATATTTGCAACTAACAGACTGGTAAGCTGGGAAAGTCCGATACCAGCAAGAAGACCAACGCCAAGTGAAACCAGACCGATGATCAGTGTCTCGATAAACAGCATCTTCGACACCTTCCATTTGCCCATTCCAAGCAACAGATACAAACCAAATTCTTTGTTACGCCGTTTCATCAAGAATCGGCTGGCATATATGATCAGGAAACCAAGCACAAATGCAATAAATACGCTGACACCGGAAATGATATTTGCCATCAGCTCTACAATTTCTCTGGTATCTTTGGAGATCCTCATCATCGCCGTCTGTGTCTCGATCGCATTAAAAATATAGAAGATCGCTACGCCAAGAACTAAGGTGAAGAAATAGATCGCATAGTCCTTCAGGCTTTTCTTCATATTACTAAGGGATAACTTAAAGAGCGTCATTTAAGTCACCTCCAAGCAATGTTACAACATCTATGATCTTGTTGAAGAATTCTTTTCGGCTGTCTGCTCCACGGCGAAGCTCATGGAATACTTTACCGTCCTTGATGAACAGGATGCGACCGGCATAACTTGCGGTAAAGGAATCATGTGTTACCATCAGGATCGTAGCTGACAGTTCTTCGTTCAGATGTTTCAGGCTTTCAAGCAACAGCTTTGCCGATTTGGAATCCAGTGCTCCGGTCGGTTCATCGGCAAGGATCAGCTTCGGATTCGTGATGATCGCTCTTGCAGATGCCACTCTCTGTTTCTGACCACCGGACATCTGATATGGATATTTATTTAGGACTTCTTCGATCGCAAGCTCCTTTGCGATCTTCTTTATCTTTTCATCAATCTTCTTCGCCGGAGTGTTCTGTATCGATAACGCCAGTGCAATGTTCTCATATGCTGTAAGCGTATCTAACAGATTGAAATCCTGAAAGATAAATCCCAGCTCTTCCCGACGGAAGCGGTTCAACTGGTTACCACGAAGCTTTGTGATATCATCTCTTCCTACATAGATATGACCGCTGCTGACACGGTCTATCGTGGAAATGCAGTTAAGCAGTGTTGTCTTTCCACTTCCGGACGCGCCCATGATCGCAACGTACTCACCTTTTTCTACGGCAAATGAAATGTTGTCAATGGCTTTTGTAATGTTGGATTTGTTGCCGTAATACTTTTCGATATTCTCAATCTTTAAAATTGTTTCCACTTTTATCTCTCCTTGCTATCCAGTGTGTGGCTAAATCGTTCCGGCAACTCCTACATGTTTTTTGTGCCCATTGTTCTGACAGTGAGCATCCCGTAAAATCACGTTTGCCTTACCTCATGTTCTGACATCCTATCTGCACATGTCTCTGTCGCGATAAAACCATTGCTCCGACGACATGGCACAGGATAGCAGAACACTCAGTCGGCTGCTCTATGGATTTTAGGGATTGCTCACTGTCAGAACAACAGTCCCATAAAAACATCCACGAAATACTAAAACGATTTACCCACACACCATTTTCTATTAATAACTGAATTAAGAGTTGTTGATCCCGTCAACACCTCATCTCCTGTTTACAAGTGTGAGTATATCGTTTTCAAGGGAGAGTGTCGTTTTTCTTATGTTACAGAAGGTTACAGTTTTGTAAGGTTAAGACATTTGGCATTCTTTATCTGTCTGTCAGATAAGGGGCACATGGTAAAGTATAGTTTTATTCATCCACCAGATAATAGTCGTTTCCACCAAAGGTTACTGCGACTTCTGTTCCGATATTTTCTTTGGAAGTGATCGTAAGGCGGTGTCCTAACTGGCCACACAGACCTTTTACAATATATAAGCCCATACCTGTTGACTTGGCAAAACGACGTCCGTTCTCACCGGTGAACGATTTTTCGCAAACGCAAGGAAGGTCTGCTTCGGAGATTCCGATTCCATTATCTCTGATATAGAGTGTGATATCGTCACCTGCTTTTGTCGTCCAGATCCGGATCTGCCGATCCTCATCCGGCTTCATATATTTGATGCTGTTGCTCATGATCTGGTTTATCATGAATTCCAGCCATTTGGCATCTGTCGTAACGCTGACATCAACGTCATACACATCCAGACAAATGTCACTCTCTAACAGCATATCTTTATTCTTCAACGCCACTTTATTCACAACCGACTTGATCCGCACTGAATCAAACCGATAATCTTTGCTCGCATGCTCTGCCCGGACATAATACAGCACCTGATCGGCATATGCATCCAGACGGTTCACCTGATCTTCGTATTTCTTCGGTATCTTATCCTGATTATTGTGACACATCAGTATCAGACTTGCGATCGGCAGTTTGATCTCATGCACCCATATCTCGATGAAATCCTTGAAATCATCTACACTCTGCCGATACTCCTTCACATGCTCTGTCATGGATTTGTTGATCTCATATAACGCCTCATAGACCAGCTTTCCCTCATAGAAACCCGGCTCCTCCAATGTATCGACAACCAGATATTTCTGATCCAGCTGCTCCATATGTGCATAAAGGGAATTATAGAATTTCCTGCGTTTCATGTAATCTGTTAAAATAGCAGTCATTAGAAACAAAATTGCCAGTACCAGAAAAATCACCGTCAGCTCCCATGGCGTCTGCATCACGCGGAAAGCAGCCAACATGATCGCTATAAATAACAGATATCCGATTAGGATGCCTGCTCTATCCTTTATGTATTCCCCAAATCTCATATCAACCGATACCCCTGTTTCTTTCTTGTCTCGATCGCATCCGGCAGTCCAAGCTCCGCAAGTTTTGTCCGAAGTCTGCTGATATTAACCGTAAGCGCGTTATCATTTACATATTCCTCATTATCCCATAGATCCGTCATGATCTCATCTCTGGATACGATCTTGTCCTTACTACTTAACAGCCGCTGGAAAATGATCATTTCATTCTTTGTCAAAACCTGTTCTTTCTCACCAAGCCGGATCGTCCCTTTGCTGAAATTCACCTCCGCTCCACGATAGGATGCTGCATTCTGGCTTCCCTCCATCCGTTTCAGCACTGCTGCGATCCGTAGCAACAGGATCGTCGGATTATACGGCTTCGTGATATAATCATCCGCCCCATAGCTCATCGACAAAACCTCGTCCATCTCGGATGTGCGGCTAGTCACCATGATAACCGGGATATCCGATTCCTTCCGGATCTCCTTTAACAGATTTCTGCCATTTATGCCCGGAATATTAATATCCATCAAAATAAGATCTGCACCTGCCGCCAGAATTTCTTCTTTTGAATGTTCAAAATCAGTCAGATAGGATGCTGCATAGCCTTCGTTCTCTAATATTTCAATAAGCTCCATGCATATGCTCTTATCATCTTCAACAATAAAAATTTTTTTCATAATGCTCTCTACCGGCTCCTTTTATCCGCCTATATTTACCCAACAGGCAGCCACACTACCCAGTTGCCTGTCGGCATCATTATAGCATACCCCCAAAACTTTTCACCATATTTGTTTCAGGGCTTTCACTACCAGATGCTGCCCCGTTGGTCTTTCTTGCGAGAAATAATTACTATTAACAATCCAAACTGAAAAAGCTATTAGCGCAATAAGAAAAAAATTCATGTATTTTTTATTCAGCTCGCGCACTGATTTGTCAGCAGTCGCCCTAACTCACCCTGACGGGTTCAGACAAGGGCTTGGTGCTGACAGTTAGCGCAAGCTTCATTACAAAAATACTATGAACATTTTTCTTCTTATTTGCCTAATTCCTTTTTCTTGTTTGTATTGTTATTATAGTTTTCTGTTTCTCGCAAGAAAGACCAACGGACCAGCATCTCACAACCACGAAATTGAAGTGAATATCGCAAATACATTCCTTAAAGTCTGTGCTCTAAAGTATATACCAACTAACACCGTAAAGCTTTGCCTATGTCTATTATTACTAACTGCAACTCTTCCTTACGAGGAGATAAAAATGCAACGCAACAATCCAAGCTAAAAAAAGCCATTAGGCAAATAAGAAGAAAACATTACATATTCTATTCAGCTCACATGGCTGAAATGCAACTAGCATCCCGTAATAAAAAAGCCCTGAAACAGATATGGTGAAAAACATTCATGAAGGATTCGTGATAAAGTTTGTGCTAACTGTCAGCACCAAGCCCTTGTCTGAACCCGTCAGGGTGAGTTAGGGCGACTGCTGACAAATCAGTGCACGAACTTTATAGAATACGAAATGAGTTTTTCATCATATCTGTCTCAGGGTATTTTATTACGGGATGCGAGCGGCTTACTCTTCGTAAGGAAGAACTGCTCCATCGTAAGTTTCTTTGATGTAGTTCTTTACGTCGTCAGACTTTAATACGTCAACGAGTGCCTTGATTGCTTCGTTGTTTTCGTTGCCTTCCTTAACAGCGATAACGTTTACATAGGTCTTAGCTGCTTCTGAATCGTTCTGCTCATATGCAAGAGCATCTTTTCCTACTGAGAAGCCTGCTGCAAGTGCATAGTTACCATTTAAAACGACATACGCTGTCTCGTTTACAACTCTGGCAACCTGTGCTGCCTCAAGTTCAACGATCTCTACATTGTGTGGGTTTTCTTCGATATCATTAACAGTTGCATTGATACCTGCGCCATCCTTTAACTTGATGATTCCGTTGTCCTGTAATAACAGAAGGGCTCTTGCTTCATTTGTTGTATCATTTGGAACTGCGATAGAATCACCATCTGCGATCTCGTCTAAGCTTTTCTTTGTACCCGGATAGATACCGAATGGCTCATAGTGGATCTTGCCTGCAACTACAAGGTGTGTACCTTTTTCTTCATTGAAGCTCTCAAGGTATGGAACATGCTGGAAGTAGTTTGCATCGAACTCGCCGCTTTCTACAACCTCATTTGGCTTTACATAATCATCAAATACTGTAACCTGAAGATCATATCCTTTTTCCTTTAATGCTGTCTTTGCATACTCAAGGATCTCAGCATGTGGTGTTGCAGATGCTGCAATCGTAATTGTCTTTGAATCTGTTTTGCTGTCTTTATCTTCTTTCTTGCCGCAGCCTGAAAGGGCTCCTGCTACTAATACGCCTGTTAATGTAAGTGCTAATAATTTCTTAAATGTCTTTTTCATGGAAGATTCCTCTCTTTCTTTATTTTTCCTTTTTTCTTTTATATATATTGGATGCCCGGTGTGCACTTTCCTGACATCTGTTTGTAAACCGCCAATAACGCTCCGGTACTGATCCGGCTGTCATGGTCAGGGTTTATCTGATTATGATTTTCTCCGGTCTAACCGGTTTGCGATCAGCATTCCGACTGACTGGAAGATCTGAACGATCACGATCAGTAAGATAACTGTCACGATCATGATATCTGTCTGATATCTGTAATATCCATAGCGGACTGCGATATCACCAAGTCCACCACCTCCGACTGCGCCTGCCATCGCAGAATAACCAAGGATGGTTCCGATCGCGATCGTTGCTCCGGTGATCAGCGATGTTCTTGCTTCTACAAGGAGCACGCGAAGGATGATACGCATAGTTCCCGCGCCCATCGCCCGGGCAGCCTCAACAACTCCGTTGTCAACTTCCTTCAAGGATGACTCTACCATTCTTGCGATAAACGGAATAGCTGCTACCGTAAGCGGTACGATCGTTGCTGTTGATCCGTAACTCTTACCAAGAAGAAATCTGGTAAATGGGATCAATAAGATCAACAGGATCAGGAATGGTACGCTTCGAACGATATTTGCGATAAAATCAAGAATCTTATACAAAACCGGATGCGGTTTCAGTCCGTCTTTATCGCTGATACAGAGGAGCACGCCCATCGGAAGTCCGAATACATACCCAAACAATGTAGAAACAACTGTCATATAAAGTGTCTCTAAGATACCATTTAAGATCATTTCTCTAATTTGTTCCGTCCACATGTTCCTCACCTCCATTCACATTGTTACTTAATTCTTCAAGCTCCAGTCCCCGTTCTTTCAGGTACTGTTCCATCGCTGTAACATTTGTCGAACCCTTCGGAAGCTCAAGTATCATTTCTCCCTTTGCCACGCCCCCGACATTCTTAGTCGCTGCTTTTAAGATATTGACCGGTTCCTTAAATGTCAGGATCATATTTGCAATCACCGGTTCAAATGCTGAGTTCTCCGTATATACGATTCGGATTCTGGTTCCATTCTTTATGCGGTCAGCCGTTTTTAACGTCTTTGGCTCTGTGGCATTTCCTTCATCCTTCTGTAACAGCTCTCTGGCTACTTCGGACTTTGGATGATTAAAGATATCAATCGTTCTGCCATGCTCAACGACCTGACCATCCTTCATGATCGCTACCTGATTACAGATCTCACGGACAACTGCCATCTGATGTGTGATCACAACAATCGTGATTCCAAATCTCTGGTTGATATCCTTTAACAGTTCCAGAATCGACGATGTTGTCTGTGGATCAAGTGCACTGGTCGCCTCATCACAAAGCAGGATCTGTGGATCGGATGCAAGTGCTCTTGCGATCGCAACTCTCTGCTTCTGTCCACCGGACAACTGTGAAGGATATGCTTTTGCACGATCCCGCAAACCAACGATCTCTAACAATTCATATGCTTTCTTTCTCGCCTCTGCCTTTGATTTTCCCTGAATGAACAGTGGAAAACATACATTATCAAGAACCGATTTCTGCATCAGCAGATTAAAATGCTGGAAGATCATACCGATATGTTCTCTCTGTTTACGAAGCTCTTTATCTGACAGATCTCCAAGCTCCTTATCCTGTACCACAACCGTTCCCGATGTCGGCACTTCTATATGATTGATACATCGTACCAGGGTACTTTTTCCTGCACCGGACATTCCGATGATTCCGTAAATGTCGCCGGCTTCAATATTCAGTGATACATCCTTTAATGCATCGATCGTTCCGTCTTTGGTCTGAAACGTTTTCGACACATGCTCGATCTGAATGATTGCCATATTGTTCTCCCCTTTCAAATCTTTTTCCTATTATAAATCAGTCTGTCTTCTACTCTATCCATGTAATAAATGCCATCCTGCTGCATAACAAAAGGCAGTCATCATATGCTTATGACAACTGCCCTTTGTTATATGATAAACAATACTATATATCTAACAAATCAGGTGTTCAAAGCATATGAAATAAGCGCCATACAATCACACATCATCTGGCAGCAACACATGTTGTTCTTTGTAGTTGTCATGATTCTTTCTGAGCCCATATGCTTATCCTCCTTCTTGTTAATTCTCTGTGATTTATTCTCAGGATCATTTCATACTATGTTGATATGTTTTATTTGTTTTGTTCCTTTCATGTTTCATGATTATAGCGTCCGTTTTTCCGGTTGTCAACCATTATATCCTATTTAAGTTATAGGATATATATTTGACTGGCTATAAGTTTTTCTTATAGCCAACAAATATGCAGTATGATTTATACTCCCAGCTCTTGTTGGATCAGTAGAAAACTACACTTATCTTCTCTTGTTACACGCAATGATGTTGACACATATTACGTTTTCAGTTAAACTATACAGATGTAAATACTATTGTTAGGAGGAAGATCGGCTTAACATTATATATTTACTTCCATGTTTTACTAATCTAAAGTTATTGCCGGTATAACTGCATGTCATTTCATTCATTATTAAATTCAATCATCGATTCACAATCCGTAACGAAAAATTCTCTGATCAATGAAACCGGGATCGACCGTTCCAGCTTCTATCAGATCTTGAGCGGCAAACGTATTCCCACAAAAGGTCAGATTACAAGTATTATCCGCCAGCTTGATATATCTGCTGCCGATGAGATGGCTTTATATGATGCCTTTTATCTGGAACGACTGGGCGAAACCAATTATCATTACCTGAAATTCACAGAGAAATGTCTAAGGGTGGTCGGTTCTCCATATATAGATGCCAACGCATCTAACAACCAGACACCTTCCTGCTCACTGGAATTACAAAATAAACTACCTGACAATCCGATTGATACAGATCAGCCACAGGCTGCCACAGGAACTATACTTTATCACTCCACGGATGAGATCATCTGTGGTCTGACTAAATTCTTAATACACGCCAGCAAAAAAGAAAACAATCATTTACAGGTATCACTTCCGTTCGATCTGTCATCACGGATCAAACTGTTTTCCAACATTCAATCACTTATCACTTCTGGGAAATTTCAAAATGCAACAATTTCCCAGCTACTGCATTTCCAAACAAAAAATCCGAATGACATCACTGAAAAACTGGACGGATTTGCCACGCTGTTAGAATCAATTCTTACAAAAGAACCTAACATCACCTATAACATTTACTATTATTCCAATGAACAAAAAGTCAGCAAGAACTCTGGTGTACTTTTTCCTTTCTATATCATAACGGATGATGCCAGTCTCCTGCTAAATGCCGATGCCAACAAAGGTTGTCTGTTGACCGATCCGAGCCTTATCGGATTAATGCGGGAAGAATTTGCTTCCGTATTTGACCATGCGGAACCATTTCTGTCCAGTTTCAGCCAAAAGGAGCTTCCACAGTTTCAGGCAAGATCCATTCCTGCAGAAGAAGTGATCTTTATCCAGAAGCAGCCCGGTGCCTGCCTGATGGTAACGGATGATCTGGTTGATAAATATGTTCCTGAAGAATTCAAAGAAACCCTAAAACAGCATTTTCATTTCATGCAGCAAATGAATGCCAGTGAGGGCATCACACTGGATGGCATCCGGGAATTTGCAAGAAATCATGTGATTTCCGAATCCGGGTTCTATGTGGAAGCAAACACGTCAGATATTATCAATGCTCTGGAACAGTTAGAGGCACGGCTTGACAGGAACCTCTTTGTCCTTGATACCGAAAAAATTCCGGTATCCGATAACTGGGCATTTCTTTTATACCCGGATCAATATGCCCTGCTTGTTCCAAATAAAGAACTGGATTTTATCATCTGTGTGTCTGATCCGGATATTATACAGGCATTAACCTATACCTTTCATTCCGTAGATTTTAATGATTTTATTCTGGATAAAAAATATGTAAAACACGAGCTTCAAAAGTTAATTTCTGAAAATCAAAACAGAGTGGCAGATTCAACTTTATAAATGCCACTTCTGGTTTTTTACACAACCGCGTGATAATATTTAATTGTTTTTATTATTACATCATTTGATGTTCACTTTATTCATATGAGGGGTAATTTATAGATAGGCGGCTGCTTCTTACAGGTCAAAGAAGCAGCCGCCTTTGTGATCTTACTATATTATAATGTCACTACAGACTTTTGTCTGTCTGCTCTACACAATTCTGCATACAGCAAATCCCTAGATCGTGCCTTTTACAACCAGGGTGCTGACACCCGGATTTGCTACCCATACGCCCGTCTCAGGATCCTGTGTATAAGTTGCTGCCGGAACCGTGATCTGTCCTACAATCGTTGCGAATTCGCCTGTCGTCTCATCATAGGTATAATTTGTTGTCTCTGTCCATGCTGTTCCATTAAAGGTTACAGCCAGATTTGACAGGATCGGATTGAATGTATCCGTAATGACTGCTCCCGTAGTGGCATCTGCCGGTGCACTTCCTGCATTCTGGATCAGGAATGTATAGGTCAGTGTTCCGTTCTCTGTTACAGGAACCGGACTTACCGACTTTGTGATCGTAAGGATAGGTTCACTCTCTGTACGGATCGTCTCTGTTACCGTGATCGGAGTAATGCCGCCACCGGATACAACTGCTGTATTCGTAATCGTTCCTGTTGCATCCATCGGCGCCAATGCATTCACCTCTGCCTCATATACAACTGTAATATCTCCATTTGCCGGAACTGTAAGCCCCGAAATTACAAGAGATGGTGCGCCTGTTACAGCAGGTGCAGTCTGAAGAACACCATTCACATAATATTTTACAGTATCTGCAATATATGTGAGTGGAACCAAAGTTCCCTCCCCGAATGAATATGCTCCCAGATTATCTGTGATCGTGATACCGCCGAGTGCTGTGGCTCCTGCATTTACGATCGTGATAACATATGTTACCGTATCATTCTGTCCATACGTTTTTCTGACCGCAGTCTTGCTTGCTGACAACACTTCTAACAGCTCACCAACCGCAATATTGGAATTTGCTACGGAATTACCATAGCGAAGCTGTGCCTGATTTGTAAACTGTGCCATAAATTGCTCTCTTCCTTTCTTATATTCAGGTATAGTACAATATATGACAGAATTATTATTTTGTTATTTTTATTAATTATCTTTCTCCCGGAGTTTTACGACCAACTCATAAACCTCCGGGTGTTTTTCTTTCAGATGCTCGTCCAGCAAATGTCTTCGTTCTTTAAACTTCTCCGCAAGTTCCGGATGATCCTTTGCAATACGGTCATGGATCTCTCTACGATGATCCTCGAAGCGTCTGGCAATCGTTTCCTCATCCTTACCTGATATATGAACGATCTCCTTCAGATGCTCTTCCAGATGCTCTAACCACTCATCCTCATCCATAGCTTCCATATGTGACCAGCTTCCATGCAAAAGCTCATCAACATCTCCGGTCTGTTTCAGATGCTCGATCTGAAGTCTGATCTGCTTCTCTATCTCATCTTCACTCTCCGCTCCAAACGCCCAGACAAATTCCTGAACCCTGTTATCTGCACGCTTTCTGGACGCACTTCTCGGCTGATTGTCTACATCACCCTCTAATGGATATGGTCGCTTAATTCCCATATCCTTTAAGGCAATATGTACGGTTCGTCTGACACAGCCTTCCTCGATCAGATAACCAAGTCCCAACTTACGCAGCTGTTCATTCACATCTGCGATATGCTCTGTCATGTAGAAACGGATTCCCTTATCCTTTAACGACTGATATAACATGGCGATCCTGTCAGCCGCTGTTATATCGATACTGCCGATTCCACTGGCATCTATGATAACCGCCTTTGTCTCAGGCGTGATATGATCTTCAATATCTCTCTGGAGGATCTGTATATTCGCAAAGAACAGATTGCTGCTGAACCGATAGATCAGTACACCGGAGATTGCATGTATCTGGCTGCTCTCCTTCAGATCCCGGAAATGCTTATGCCCCGGCTGAATTCCAAGGAAGCATCTTGCAGGCTTGGCTGTCCGTATGATCATCTCTGTAAAGGAAAGAAGAATGCCGATCAATACACCGTTGATCGTGCCAAGTAACAACACACCAACGAATGCCCCGAAAAAGATCAGGCATTCTGTACGGCTGACTTTAAAGAGTCTTGCCGCAAGATCAAATTCCGTTGCTCCAAGCAACGCTGATATCACAATGGCTGTAAGCACAGGAACCGGAAGATAACCGATAAATCCGGTCGCACAGACCAGAACAACGATCATGGAAAGACCTGCTATGATACCGGTAAGCTGTGTCTTTGCCTGATACTGTTCTCCCATTGCCGTTCTTGATACCGAGCCATTGATCGGACAGCAGCCGGTAAATGCCGCAAGGAAATTTCCCATTGAAAATGCCAGAATCTCCTGGTTATCATTGATCCGGTAACCATTCTTCTGCGCAAAATTATTCTCCGCCAGAAGTGTCTCTGCCATTATAACGACTGCCACCGACAGGCTGATCGTTACAGCCTCACGGATCGATATCACACTAAAATCCGGAACCGCCCAGTGTGGGAGTCCGGTATCAACAGATGCAAGTGTCTGTACACCCCAGTCCTCTATAGGGAGCAGATATGTCATACCTGCACCGGCTATCATCATAAGAACCGCCATCGGGAATTTCGGGATCAGTTTCTTGCATACCAGCAATAGCACAAGAGACGTAAGTCCCAGTACCACCGACTGCCAGTTGATATCTTTGGCTGTCTTTATGATATGTTCTGCCAGCTCAAAAAACTCTCCTGTTCCTGCCGATCCTCCCATCAGCTTCGGTACCTGCATTAGTATAATGGTTGTACAGATTCCGGTAATGAATCCACCCATAACCGGTGCCGATATATAGTTGACCAGTTTTCCCGCTTTCATAATATAAAACGCCAGAAGCCACAATGCCACAAAGAAGGTCAGTATCGGAACAACCGCCATTGCCTCCTCTGATCCACTCTCTATATGAAGGCTTAACAGCGCTGACCCAACGAGGGCTGCCGGAGCTGCATCCACTCCAAAAATAAACTGAGGCGATGTCGAGAACAGGGCAAATATCAGGATCGGAAATACCGAACCATACAGTCCATAGACCGCAGGAAGTCCGGCAATCTGTGCATATCCCATGGATATCGGAATCGATACTGCCATGATAATAATACCTGCAAGAAGATCCTTTATGAAATTTTTCTTATCATAATGACGTAATGTAGCCGCTAATGTTATCTTCATCTCTGCCTCTTATATCTGTATATTCTTATACTGCAATTATAAAAGAAAAGTGGAGCTATGCACAACCATTATCTTCGCCTTTCTTCTATTCAGCCCCCCTGTTATCAAGATATATGACATATATCAATTGCACCATCCGTTGTCTATCTACGGTTGGATCTCCGCCAAATCTTTCTCGCTTCTGCTTCCCGGATCAATTCATCTCTGAAATCAGGATGTGCGATCGATACCAGAGCCTCTGCCCGCTCCCATGTGGAACGGCCTTCCAGATTCACAACCCCATATTCCGTTGCCAGAAAATAAACCTGACTTCTTGGAGAAGTAACGATATCTCCATTAAACTGTGGATGAATTCTTGAATGAACCACCCCTTTACTGTCCTTGTACACAGAACTCATGCAGATAAATGCTTTACCACCCTTAGATGCAGATGCTCCAACAAGGAAATCCAACTGTCCACCGGTTCCGGATATCTGCCTGACACCTGCGCTCTCCGCTGCCACCTGACCATACAGATCAACGGCAACACAGCTATTGATGGAAACCATGTTATCAATCTCACCGATCACTCCGGGACGATTCACATACTCTAACGGATATGCCGCAACTCCCGGATTATCGTCAATCCAGTCATATAGGCTCCTGCTTCCGACCGCACAACCAAATACTCCTTTTCCGCGATCGATCTGCTTGCATTTGTTCGTAAGCTTTCCTGCCAGATACATTTTCAGATATGCATCACTGCAAAGCTCCGTATGCATACCAAGATCCTTCAGATCAGACTCCGCAATGATATCGCCCAGTGCATTCGGCATACTTCCAATACCGATCTGTAAGGTTGCTCCATCCACGATATAAGGAATGATCAGTTCCGCAATCTTACGATCAACTGCAGTCGGCTCCGGCATCAGCATATCCGGATACGGTTCATGCTCTCCTTCCACGATATAATCAATATCCGAAATATGAATACACTCATCATAACCGCCGCGAACCTTCGGAAGATTCTCATTGATCTCTACGATCACGATATCTGCCGCACGCACGATCGGTGCTGCCACTCCGGTATTGACCGAATAATTAAAATATCCATGCCGATCCATCGGTGACACACTGAGCATAACTACATTTACCTTAAGAAAATACTCATAATATGCTGCATTATTATGAAATACCATCGGAATATAATAGCAGAGTCCACGATCGCATAACGACCGCTCATATGCTGAACAATGCCAGCTGTGATAAGTAAAATGCTCCTGGCTCTCATCACATTCTGCAACTGCGATCGGTCCTGAGATCAGATTACCACGGATCTTAACATCAAACAGCTCATCCCTGCGTTTTGCCAATGCACGATCCAGGATCTCCGGCTTTCCAAGTGAACAGGTATAATCCACCCAGTCACCATCTTTTACAACGGAAACCGCTTCCTCCGGTGTGCGGAGTTTTCGTCTGTATTCCTCTAAAAAATGTTCGTATGTCATACTGTTCCTCCTTCGCTTAGCCGTCCCTGACACAAATTATGCCTGTAAAACCTCCGACAGCTTCGTGTCTGACTGCAATACTTCTATCGCTTTCTTTCGGTACTGTTCTTCGTGAAGATAGGTATACCGGAATGGTTTTATAGCCGGTGCCTTTTCGATCGCACGGATGAAATCTTCCCGTTTCATGCCGACGGTCTTCACATAATCCCAGAATCCGGTGTCTGTAAATACCGTATTGATCCGCTCATATCTGTGATCCTGAACGACACTCATCAGGTATGTTGCAACTCCGACCTGAATACCATGAAGCTGCGGACGTTCCAACATCTGATCCAATGCATGTGATATCAGATGCTCACTTCCACTGGTCGGCGCACTGTCTCCTGCGATCTCATTTGCCACGCCGCTCATGGCAAGAGAATCTAATAATTCTTTGATAAACCGTTCATCGTGAATGTCTTTAAACGGTGTCCGCACAAAGCTGTTGACCGCCTTCTTCGATATCATCATCGCAAAGTCATTTACCGAACCATGTCCATGTGCTTTTTCAAAATTCCAGTCATAAAGTGCCGTGATCTTCGATACCATATCGCCGATACCGGAAAACAGAAATGCCTCCGGTGCCCCCTTTATCACATCGATATCTGCAAAGATTCCATATGCGATCCCTGCCGGTACAGATTTGCGTCGTCCCTCCACGATCAGAGATGCGCTGGCACTGGAAAATCCATCACTGGATGCCGACGTCGGCACGCTGATAAATGGCAGTTTTCTTAAGAAGCCACAATATTTGGCCGCATCAACCACCTTACCGCCTCCGATACCAAGCACCGCCTGTGCAGTATTCGGGAATGAAAATGCAAGCTGCACCAGATCGTCAATCCGAACGGTATCCATCTCCATATATTGGAGCACCTCAACACCGCTGTCTGACATACCCTCCATCACCGTATGTCCAAACATATCGATCAACCCATTGCCAAATAGGATCACAACCTTGTAGATTCCCTCATCTGCAAGATAACCCCCGATCCGTCTGAGCAGATCTTTCTCCACCTTTAATATCGATGGTATCTGTATCTCCCTGGTATCAATCTTCGCCATAATCGCCAACCTCCTGTAGCCCTGTAATTAATTATATACTCAACATACTCTATTTTAACCCAAACTGCAACTTATTCCATTCAAACTTAAATTAATATAGAGCAGTGGAAATACCAAGGATTAGTATGATGAACGAAAGACTAAAAAATTTGAAGCCGGAGGGATATATATTTTATGAAGCAGACCTATTCTAACGTCGGTTCTTAACGAATCACCATCGGGTGATGAGTTTAGTACCGCTACGTTAGAATCGAACGAAAGTGCTCTGCGTAATAAAGATATATATCTCCCCGGCTTCGAATTTTTTACACAGCCTTAATTGTATTTCCACTGCTCAGACTGTAACTGGAGGTCAACCATATGCTTGTAGATGCCGTTCCTGGCTTTCAGGTCCGCAGGTGTCCCCTGCTCCGCAACTACGCCATCCTTCAACACAACGATCTTATCAACACCATCTACCGTACGCATTCTATGTGCAATGATAAGTACCGTCTTATTCCGAATCAGCTTGGAGATAGATTCCTGAATAACCGACTCATTATCTACATCCAGAGATGCGGTTGCTTCATCCATCAAAATGATCGGCGCATCCTTTAAGAACGCTCTTGCGATCGAGATTCTCTGACGTTCACCACCGGACAACTCGGAACCGTTTTCACCGATCATGGTATCCCATTTATCCGGAAGCTTCTCGATGAAGTCTGTACAGTTTGCAAGCTTTGCTGCTGCCATAACTTCTTCATCGGTCGCATCCTTTTTACCGATCCGGATGTTCTCCATAATCGTATTATTGAACAATGTAACATCCTGAAATACGATCGAATACAAGGACAATAACTGCTCCGGATCAATTTCCAGAACATTCATTCCGCCGACTGTGATCGTACCGGCATCGTTATCCCAGAATCTTGCCGCCAGTCTGGAAACTGTCGTCTTACCCCCGCCGGATGGTCCGATCAGGGCTGTGACCTCACCCTGCTTTGCCGTAAAGCTGACATCGGAAAGCACCTGTTCTCCAGCCTTATAGGAGAATGCCACATGATCAAATACGATGTCATATCCTTTATTATCCGAATTCTCTCTTCCTGTCTGCTCATCATGAGACAGGATCTCATCCATACGCTCACAGTTCTTATTGATACTGATAACGGCAGCCAGATTCTGAAGTGAGATCTGAAGCGGCTCATACATTCTGGTTACAACCAACAGAAATGCAAAGAACGTCAGTACACTGATCTTTCCATCAACCAGAAGAATACTTCCAACAAGTGCTACTGTCCCGATACCAAGCTTTAAGATCATCTGTGCGGAGCAGACAAATGCTGCATTTGCAAATTCGGATATGATCGCATGATGCTCGACATCCTTGATCTTTTTATTCAGGCCCTCCATATAAGAATCAGCCATATTATTGGAACGAAGATCACGGATCGTTTCCAGGCCTTCCTGTATCCCGTCCAGACATACAAGCTTATAGGTTATTGTCTTCTCATAAACCTTACCCATAACCGTCTTTGAATAACCAACGATGGCAAATGCTACCGGCATAACCCATACAGCCGCAAGCGCCATTCTCCAGTCGAAGAAAAACAGCCCGACCACGATCAGCGTTGTAGATATAAATGCACCTACAAGCTCCGGAATCCAGTGTGAGCTTGCTGTCTCGATCAATGCACAGTCAGACATGATCGTATTTGTCAGATCTGCAAGATCTTTCTTGCCAAAGAACGAAAGCGGAAGCTTTCTCAGCTTTTCTGCAAGTGTTCTTCGACGGACTCCACTCTCTACATAGGTCGAATAGAAAGTCGAATTATATTGAAAACTTGTTGATATTACAATTAACAATAAAGTTACAATGATTCCAATAATAAAGAATGCCAGTTTATCCTTTGGAACACGGTTCTCCAACAGGTAGGAAGCTAATTGATATAACAGCCCCACCGGGAGCATCAGCACCAGATTGGAGATTGTAACTGCTGCAAAGGCGCGAACCATAGCATTTGCACCCTTTTCGGACAGAGCATATTTGTGCTTTAATTTTTCTATCATGCTGTTTCACCTTTCCTTCCTACCTGCCAGTTGACAGATTTGTTATATTCTTTCCACATATGAGTATAGATTCCGTTCTTTGCAGCCAGCTCCTCATGTGTTCCGTTCTCTGCGATCTTACCATCCTTAAGCACATAGATGCAGTCCGCATCCGTTACGGTTGACAGGCGATGCGCGATCATGATAACCGTCTTATCCTTTGCCAGATTCTCAAATGCTTTCTGAACCAGACGCTCATTATCCGGATCAGCAAATGCTGTTGCTTCGTCTAAGATCAGGATCGGTGCATTTTTAAGAAATGCTCTTGCGATCGATAACCGCTGTGCTTCACCACCGGATACATAGATTCCCTTGGAGCCGATCATCGTATGTACCCCCTCCGGGAACTTCTCTATGATATCCATACACTGAGCAGCGGAAAGTGCCTGCATAACTTCTTCGTCAGTCGCATCCGGTCTGCCCATTCTTATATTTTCCAATATGCTGATCTTTAACAGCTTGCTGTCCTGAAATACATACGATACTTCTTCCATCAGTTTCTTAGTGTCAATATTTTTAACATCCACACCACCGATCTTTATGCTGCCATCCTTTACATCCCAAAATCTTGCAACCAGAGATGCCAATGTCGTCTTACCACCACCGGATGGTCCAACGAAAGCGATATGTACACCGGCCGGAATCTTCATGGATATATCGTCGATCGCATTTTTCTTTGCTTCGTCATAGGCAAATGTAACATGCTCCATCGTGATCGATGCATCCTTTGGAGTCTCCTGCTTTCCTGTATTTACCAGAGGTTTTGCGTTCAGGATATCATCCATTCTCTGTAATGCATCCTCCACCAGCATCTTGGATTCGCCCGCATAAGCAATCTTCATCAGCGTAGTTGTAAGAACCGAAGTGATCAGAATATAGAAGATCAGGTTTAATACAAATGTATTGCTTACATGATTACCACCCAGAATGTAAGCAACAATGATCAGTGCTGCAAAGATTCCATTTGCTGACATTGTAAACAGCACCATCGGCTTCATCATACCCTTGGTGTAATCAAGCGTCCATTTCTCATAATCATCGATCGCCGCTTTGAACTTCTTGAATGAGAACACCGTCTGTCCAAAGGTCTTAACAACCGGAATACCTCTTACATACTCAACTGCCTCGGAAGACATGGTTTCAAGTGCATTCTGATACTGCTTCATATCCTCTGCCATCTTTGGTCCCATCATCAATGTTCCCATCATGATAAATGCCAGAACCGCAGGGATCAGACTGGCAATTCCCAGTCTCCAGTCAAATACGAACATCACCACTAACAGTCCAACCGGCGTTGCAACGGAAACTACTTTATCCGGAAGGTTATGTGCGAGGAAAGTCTCTGTTGCTGCACTTGAATCATTTACAACCTTACGGAGCTTTCCGGTTCCTTCTTTCTCAACGTAGCCAAGCGGCAGCTTCATGATATGCTCCATCATGGCGGTTCTCATATTTGCCTGTACACGGAAGGCTGCAATATGGGAGCACATCAGTGCGACAATATAGATAGCCATTGCAAGCAGCGCAAATCCAACCGCCTGCCAGCCATAGGTCTTGATATGTGTTGCATCTGCGAAATCCGGCCGAACCTCAAGGATCTCTTTCATAATACGCCAGATATCATAAAATGGTATCAATGCGATCCAAGCAGAAAGGATCGCAAGAACACAGGACGCATAGGTAAAATACTTATGCCCGCCTGCTATGCCCATGAGTCTGGACAATGCACTTTGTTTCTTTTCTTTCATAGTTAACCTCCTGTTACTAAAGTTAGCATTTACTAACCCATATTTATTTTTATAGGACTGATGCATGTTGTATTTCATGCAACAGTCCCTATTATCAGAACTTCATTCCGATCACCGCCTGCCAGCCCGCATAGTTAAATGCTCTGACATTTGCCATAAATTCTTTTGCCTCTTCATAGCTCTTATCATGTGTGATGAGTTCATACACATACTGCCATCCGTTCCTGCAATATACATGGATAAAAAAATCATCTACCGGATGTCCGCCATCCGAAAACTGCTTCGCAAACTGTTTATAATAGTATTCTTCCTTTGCCGCAAGCCTGTCAAAATATGTCTCATATTCCGTTCCCGCCGAACAGCAGAAGATCAGTTTGAATTCTTCCGGATGTCTGTAAATATATTCCAGTACAAGATCCGTTCCTTCATCTCCGGCATCCTCCGCCCGGCTGATATCTGTCGCTTCTCCTGCTTTCTTTATGCTGTCAGAATAAATCGCCATCAACTCATCTGCGGCTTCCTTTACAATCGCTGTAAATAATCCACTCTTGTCGCCAAATCTTGTATAGATTGAATTCGTGCTGACACCACTGTCTGCCGATATTCTCCGCAGACTTGCATCATGGAATCCGTATTCTAAGAATTCCTTTCTGGCACTGGCCAGTAAATTTTCCGTTACGCCTTCTGATTCTTTTCTCATAAACACACCTTAATCATTTATATCCAATATAAAATAACAGCGTTATTATAACGCTGTTATTTTATAAAAGTCAAGATTATTTACACAATTTGTTCTACATTATTTTTCAAATAAGAGAACTACTCCTATATCTGTTACCAATACCAGATTACCGTTTTCGAATCGTATACAGACATCCCATTCCGGACACCGCCAACAGAATATAAAGCACAGCCAGATTCATATCATCTCCTGTCTTGGGTGATGCTGTCTTATCATCTTTTTTCACTTCTGTTGTATCACCATCACCACTCTGTGTCGTGCTGCCTGTTCCATCTTCTGTACGGTCTGTTGTTGTGGCCTCTGAAGAATCTTCCGTCGTAACTTCTGTTGTCTCTCCGGTTGTGGTCTCTGTTTCCGGTTCTGTTGTTTCTTCTGTTGAAGCTTCTGTTACATCCCCGGTCGTATCCTCCGATGGATCCTCAGTCGTTGCTCCTGTCTGATCCTCTGTTGTCGTCTCAACCTTCTTATATGCGATCGCATAATTAGAAAATCCATCCGTCTGGAACATCACCATTTTAGTTGCCACATCAAAAGAAGCAGGAATAATCTCATAGGTTCCATCCTTTTTCTCATGAATAACTGCCAGCTCACTGTTTTCAGATTCCCAGTCGGCTTCTATCTGAAGGGATACCTTTGCCGTTTTCTTCAAAGTCTCTATATTATTTACCCACAGATTTGCTGCTGTATTCTTATACAGGATCTGTGCCAGCTTGATATCAAAATACCCGGTGATCTGATAATCACCTGCTGCCTTTTTAAAAGCCTCAAGCTGTTGCTGTGTGAGGACTGCATCCTTTATCGTCAGTCTGCTGTTTCCTGATGTGATCTCATTTTCCGCAAGCTGGATCAATGCTCTTTTCACTTTATCTGTTTTAAGCTCTACCTGATCTTCTGCCTTTGTAAATATGCTGCTGATATGTACATTTTCATCCGGCATTGTATATGAAAATGTAGATGCATCTGACAAAGGCGTTAAAGACTGACCATTTATCGTTATCGATTCAAGCTGATATCCATATTCCGGTACTGCCCGGAGAATAATTTCTGAACCCGGTATAACACTTGCCCATCCATAATTGGTATCCTGCTCAACACCATCTAAACCGATCGATGTTCCATCCGGGTTTTTGATCTCAAGGATCTCAAGCGTTCCATTCTTTAACAGCTCATAATCTTTCAATCCATTATTACCTGTTTTATCTTTGGCCCATATAATAGTTCTTGGTATGATCGTCGGCTTCTTTGTAACTTCGATCACATATTCACTGGCAGGCGCAATCGTGAATTCCACTGTATCCTTCGTTCCTTCCGGCAATGTGATCGTCTTTCCATTTACTGTGACCGTTCCGATATCTCCATCTCCAAATGCCAACTGAATCCTGAGCAGATTATAGATTTCGCCGGACGCATATCCCTTTCCAGTTCCCTGTATATGACTGCTCTCAGCTCCGATCTTCTCTGAATTCAGATAAATTTCCATTCCAAATCCATCATAGGTTCCCATGATCTGAATATCATCCGGGTAACCGGGGTTCGGAGGCGTTGATACTTTTTCTATTCTGAAATTCAGATTACCGCTAAAACGGTTTGTATCCAATTTTACATAAGGATTCGAGCTGATATCATACGATTCATCATTGATATATAACTGAAGTTTCACACTTGAGATTCCAAGCAGGTCATCTGGCGAGGAAACATCCAAAACGGTAGTTGCTTTCAGATAATATTCTTTATCTGACAGATCGATCTGCATGTTATTTCCATTGATCGGACAATTTGTGTAACTGTCCATAACAATATCTCTCGTACATAATGTCAGCCTTACTTTATAGGCATCATCAACAGCAAAGGTCGCTTTTCCATTTTCAATAGATGCCCCGATAAAATTCAATGTTGCCATGTTGGTTTCTGCAGCCCTTACCTGTGTGCTGGCAAATGGCAACCATATCATACTGATACACAGCCATAAACTTAGAAAAATTCCTAATTTTTTCCTCATAATTTTGTCCTCCATCTGCTTCCCTCCCCAGGGAAGTTATTTGCAGTCATTCTATCAAAAAGCACCTGATTCCACAAGCGTTTCAGACAAGAAAAATCATGAAAAAAGTCAGGAAAATAGCGGGTTTGAGGCGTTGCGGCAAGCACCGGAACGCAGTGCTATATTTCCTGACTGATATAATTTTTATGTCTATAATTTTCCTTAGAATTTCTTCTCCATACAAATGAAATGCTTGTCAAACAGATCACATTCACCGACGGTTTTAAATCCAATCTTTGCATATGTCGAAAGTGCCACCACATGGCCTTCCCGAACCAGAATATGGATTCCTTTCATTCCCCTGTTCTTTAACACATCACCGGCATAATTCATCATCTGCTTTGCGATTCCCTGACCCTGCATATCCTTTCTTACACAGAGTCTGGACAATTCTCCTGACGGTGCTTGATCTTCATGCCAGCAGGTCAGTGCCTCCACTGCATCGTCATGGTCGATCGAGATCGTCGCGATGATCTCTCCTGCATTATTCTTCATAACAAACAGATCTCCATTTTTAAGGTCAAATGCGATCGTGTTCTCATCCGGGTATGTCTCACTCCATTCACATGGTCCCCCGATCATCGCATGGTATAAAGCCAGCAGTTCATCTTTATCTTCTTCTGTTGCATTCATTATCTGCATGATAAGTCCTCTCTTTTCTGTCTTTCTTCGTTTACTTATTCACTCTGCATCAAACAGGTCTTCCATTTCCTCTACGGCTTCATAGTATTTGTTCATCCACTCGCTCATCCGGTCAATTTGTTCTCTGTCCGCTTCCACCTGTTCGATATCCTCCGGCCATTCATCACCCTCATCTATGCCCTGTTGCAGGAGCCAGTTCTCCGCACACTCAAACCGGCACATTCTGCCATCGTCACTTTCGATTGTTACCAGCACCAGAAGCGGTTCACCGGGCATCCGCTCCTCGCAGCCATAATCTGCTTCATCTATTCTGGTCACAGACCACATGTTATACATCTCCTTTTTCTTTTGCATCTATAAATAAATTAATATTCATTATAACACAGGTCATCCCAAAACTGAAAACAGGTTCTACCAACATTTCATTGTCGATAAAACCTGTTTAAATTTATTCTGTATTATTTTTTATATTAAAAGATATTTTTACTTATTATGTTTTCTTTTCCTGTCCAAAGTTACCACAGCCCCTGTAAGTGATGCCATCAGGAGAGTTATACAAAGCGTCAGATTAAAATCATCCCCTGTCTTTGTCAGCTTATCATCTGTATCCGATGCACTCTTGGCTATTGTAAAACTTGTACTTGCTGATCCATCTGTCCAGATAATCTCAAATGTATGGCTACCAACCGATAATGTCTTAAGGTAATCTGCCTTAAATGTAATGATCGTCGACCCTTCTGTAACTGTATAATTTTTTTTATCTACAACCACACCGTCTACTTTCACATTCCGAAACTTCGAAATCTCTCCATCACCTTTGATCACAAGACCTCCATCTGAATTCTGTATCCAGGAGCTGTTTGCTCCTTCAATAATCTTGTACTGAACCGGTACCGGATCCGGCTCTGTTGTCGGTTCCGTCGTTGGCTCTGTCGTTGGTTCTGTCGTTGGTTCCTCTGTCGGCTCTGTCGTCGGTTCCTCTGTTGGCTCTGTCGTCGGTTTCTCTGTAACGGTCAGTGTTGCCGTATCTGTTGTAACAGCACCGGCTGAATTGCTTACCACACATTGATACCGGAATCCGTTACAAGTCTTATCTGTCACACCTGTTATATAACTTGCACTGTTTGCTCCGCTAATATCTACAAAACCATTTCCATCGTTTCTGTCTATTTTCCACTGATATGTAACATCAGTACCGGTTGCCGTAATTGTAAATGTTGCTTTTTCTCCAGCCTTCACAGAAGCTGACTGCGGCTGTGCACTGATTATCGGAGCTTCTACAACCGGTGTTGGGTTCGGAATTGCGATCGTATAAGTAAATGCTTTTGCTTCACTGTTCTGCATATCAGATTTTACTGCAATCGCTGTAATCGTCATTGTAATACTCTGTCCTTCCACTCCTGTAACGGAAATTGGATCTGTATATTCCAATGTCGTTCCAATCGGTGCCTCATTCTCGATTTCCGGTGTACTTCCGTCTGTTGTATAGTAAATCTTTGCCCCATCTGTCGTAGATGTAAGTGCTACACTCTGATCCTTTGTATAAGTTCCGGCTTCTACCGATGCCACAGGCGCTCCAACGATACCGGCCGCACTGATCGTAATCGTAATACCGGTTGTAAGATCCATACCATTCGGATCCACTTTATCCGGACAGGTAACCACGCCCTTTAATGTTACGGTCTGCTCTGTCAGGATTGAAGGGTCATAGCTTCCATCTACAGGTGATTCAGTATCCCATGTAACAACTGCCTGATCGGCTGTTCCCTTCTCTGTCACTATATTGACATATGCCGGAAGCTGCATATCTGCATATGCAGTACCATTTGCAACTGCAATCGAGCCCGGTGCGGTAATGCTTATAAGTTTATCTTTTACTTCCGGTTCTGTCTGCACGGTTAATCCTGCCTCTTCTGTCATTACCGATCCGGCAGAATTACTGATCACACACCGATACCGGAATCCATTACAATCCTTATCCGTCTCGCCTGTTGTATAACTTGTGTTTGCAGCTCCGGTAATGTCTACAAATCCATTTCCATCGTTCCTGTCGATCTGCCACTGATATACTAATTCCTCACCTGTTGCTTCCACAGTAAAGGTTGCTGTCTGACCTGCTTTTACAACGGCTGTCTGCGGCTGTGTAGTGATCACAGGTACCGATATCGGAGCAGCATTAGGTTTCAGAAGCAGTCTGGTCATATCACTGTTGTCATGTATAATGCTGTAAGCCTCATTATCACTCATAATAATTCCGCTGTAATCCTTGTCTGCGTCTACACCGGTGGCCACAAGAACCGGCATATCTGCATCAGAAACCCCTTTATACGTTATACCGATCTTCCCGGTCATATTACCTCGAACCTCGATTACCGAATTAGCTGTTTTTCCGTCATCTGCCGCATTTACCAGGCAGATGTTATCAGCCTTGTCATTATTTTTGTTACCAATAATCGTTGCTGTTCCGGAGACATCCGTTTTCGCCGATGCTGATCCGGCATAATAAGCATAAGCACCGGCATACACGCCTGCTCCTGTATTATCAGATGTGTTTCCGGTTATGGTTCCTCCGGTCATATGGAACGTATCACCCCCGCTGACATATACTCCGCCGCCATGTCCGAGGTCACTACCCAGACCAAACGTACTGTCGGCAATATTTTTCGTAATACTTCCACCATATACATTAAATGTTCCACCGAATACACTTACACCGCCACCGATTTTACATTTATTTACGCTGATCTCGCCCCCATACAGATTAAAGGTGCCATCTGTACTGTAGTTTCTGCCTGTACGAATAACTACACCACTTCCACCAATATCATATTCGGATGCATTTTCCGATATCTTTCCACCGTACATATCAAATGTACCGCCCCGAACATCAATCGCTCTTCCCATCTTGTTGCTTGCATGGGCGATTTTACCCTGTGCATCTCCTGCCTTACAGTCTGTAAGCGTGAAATGATGTTCAACATCTATCGTATCTACATAACCATCATAATATTTATTGACTTCCTGTGTTTTATCAACAGCACTTTCCTCCGGATTCTTCATTGTAATGCTGTGTCCGTTCAGACAGAGTACTGCATTATCCGGAGCAACCCATCCATAACATGTGTAGCTGTTATCATCTGTAATATATCGATCTAATACAATATCTTCTGTCAGATAATAGTATCCACTGCCCGTAATCTCAGACAGATCAGAAACACCGGTCCAAATATGAGCCGTATCACAGGTATGATCACCCGCGGTCATATTATTTGTTCCGCACACACAATGCTTATGTTCCGGTTCAGATGATGTCTGCGCAGCGGTTTTTGGAAATGTATATGTCAATGTCAGTGTTCCGTCGGAATTCTTTTTCACTTTGACCTTATTTCCATTGACCCTTCCCGTCACAGATTCCGAAAAATTATAATGCTTCTTTGCCGCAAGCGTTATACTTGCTGTATAACTTGTGTTATATCCTGCCGTCGTATCATTCGGTGTCCATGTAACAGCCGGTGTCGTCGTGCTTACTCCTGACGAGCTGCATGTGGCTGAAGTATCTAACAGCACTCCTGCCTCCGGTTCATCAATGTCTCTGACGCTTGCAAATGCGATCTCGGAATCCAGATTTTCTTCCGTCTCGGTTGCTGCAACAGCATATGTCATGTTATAAAACCAGCCGGTTGTTTCCAGCCAGATCTTGCAATCCTTTAAATCGATATCACCTGTCTCAACACCTCTTTTTGCCAGTTCGGATTGGATATCTGCTGTATCTATATATTCCAGTCCTGTGATATATTCTCCGTAACTCCATGGATCAGTGTCATCTCCACCCTGTATAACCAGATATACATGATAGTAGGAATCTCCATAGTCAACGCCCCCATAATACGGATCACCGTATCCATCATACTGGTTTCCGATGGTTCCCTTCTCTGCTTTTATCACACCCTGATCCGGATTGTATTCAACGGTACCAATATCCATTTCTTTCGATTTTCCATCTAATCTGAGTGTCATTGCATCATAATCTTTTAAATCTAATGCTGCTCCATAGCCCGCCGGAACCGATGATGCAAAAAAGACATCGGACATATCCAGATTCGCCGCCGGGCGTATCGCATATGAGCTGCTGTACAAAGCTGTAATATTCTGACTGTAACTAACCTGCGATCCCATGCTTGCAACACTTACCGCCACCGGTATTTTATCTGTACTGTAAGCGGAACGCAGCCAGAAACTGCTATAGCGACCATATTGCCAATACGGATCCATCGCCAGTACTTTATCATCATTACTTCCAACCCGAAGTGTTGTCTCGCCGACTTCCCCTTTTAATGCATATAGCTCGTCCGAAGTTGTATAATCTTTATTATTCTTTATATCCTTTGTCGTTACCGTAGTTTTCTGTAATAATTTTCTCTCTTCTCTGGTAAAATATGATTTTTCATCACTGTAACTATCTTCGCTCATTTCCTGTAGGGCTTCCCGCAATAAGCTTGCCCCATAGTGGCTGGCAGATACCGTCCTTGGGTTTCCTCCAGTATAGGTGCCATCTGTTGCATAATAGTTTCTATCCTGCTTATCTCTGTTAAACTGAGATCCAACAAGCATCGGTTCAGCAGCAAAAACAACTGTATTATCCCCCTCTATACCGCTGTCGGCACCAAGAACATACCATGTCTGTGGTATCCAGCTTTTTCCTTCCTTGCGATTGCCAAACTCCAGTTTTCCGATTTTTTGGTTTTTTCCATCCGCATCCGGTGCGAATGTGTCATCCATCAGCTGTTCCTTTGTCGCATAATATGCCACAGCCGGTTTACTGTCAGCTGTATCATTCTCTGCCTGTACACGTGATACTCTTCCCGGTATCATTCCTGCCGCCATACTAAATGTCAATGCTCCGGAGAGCATAACGGCAATTCTTTTTTTCATTCTATTTTTCATCCTCATACGCATTCTCCTTGTAAAGCTCCGAACAATTTGTTATGATTATTTTAAATCGTACCCTAAGGGACGAGTCAAGCAAAGGAACATTATCACAAGTCAGATTTGCAGAAAATGGGGTTATATATGAAAAAGCACGGTGAAAATTTATTTAAAATAGGGGAAATCGTAAAGATTTTAGGAATAACCAGAAAAACTATCTTAGGCTATGAAGAAATGGGTCTGCTGGAACCGGCCATCAAGGATGAAAGCAGCGGATACCGCTATTATACCGCGGATAACATGACACAGATCCGCTCCATCCGTTCCTTGCAGACCCTTGGACTTTCCCTTGCCGAGATCCGGGAATATTATTATGATACGGAAAATCTTGATCATCATTTGGAACGACTGATGGACATGCGTGCCACATTAGACCGAAATATACATCTGCTTCAATTACGGGCAGCTAAGCCGGGGGATCTGAGCATCCATCAGGTGCGTCTTCCGCAGCAGGTCTGCTTCTGTCGCAGATATCAATGTGCAGACGCCAAAGATGCCGCAGTCAAACTGCGTGATACATACATCGCTGCAGCCCGAACCGGAAAGCTGTCCATGTCTGCCCGTATGTTCACCGTGCGAATGGATGAGGCAGCTACCGGTCTGGATCTGCTGTGCTGTATTCCTGTCGAAGAAGATTTCATCGGAGAAGAACGCACAGAATTTGCCGAAACCTCTGCTCTGTGCATCTATTACCGTGGTGCTTATGAAGGAATCGGCTCTGCCATCATGGCTCTAAATGAATATGTGCAGGCAAATGCCATTGAAACCACCGGCAAATTCCGCAGTATCTATTTAGAAGGACCTCCAAACCGTGGTACAAATACGTCAGACTATATCACACAGGTCGTTATACCAATTCTGCCTTGCTGTAAATCTTTATAGAAATAATGGAAGATATTATTAAGATTACCGCACTTATAATGAAGCTTCCAATCAGCAGAAATGCCGGGGTGATATTTGACAGAAATTCTATATTCAGATTTTCTGTCATTTTCAGAAATTGAGCAAATCCGATTGGAGATGCCATGATAACCACTACGAAAAACATCTTTGTTCTTTCATAGCCTAACTTGAATTGTATCGGGAAATAAATACCTAAACAAATAGAAAGAATCAAAAACAGTATAACAGGTATCTTATAGCTTACCGTTTGAAGCGTCGGAAATATAAGGGCTTCAAGCCAGAAAATAAGACTGCAGCCAGCATATATCACGATACAGAAGATATATTTGGATAACACAACACTCTTTCTTGAAAATGGCAGCGCACACAGCAATGTTAACGCTTTCGGATATTGTGTTTCTTTTATAGAAACATACTGCAGCAGCATGAAGATTGAAACAACCGTTACTAAAACATAACCTAATATACCGGCATATTCTGTTAAACGTGACATTAAGAATATTGGAAACAGGATACATACCGCAACCATGAGCAGTACATATTTTTTTACGATCAAAAAGTCCTTTTTCACTAATTGAAATAACATTTATTTGCCTCCTTTCACATTGCAGAGCATAATATCTTCTATCGATGGCCGTTCAAGGATGCTATCCGGCATGAGCTTTCTGATTTCATCAGCATTTCTTGTAATAGCAGTAAATCCAAAAGGTGTCTGATCTATATTCATAAGCAGTTTTTCTGCATCGGTACTCAGATCTTTTCTGTCACCTTTTACAATTCTGTAACTATCCAGTAAAATGTCTTTCTCCTCCTGAAAAATAATCTGTCCCCTGTCGATCATGATCAACAGATCTGCAATCTTGTCCAGATCAGATGTTATATGTGTGGAGAAGAATACGCCACGTCCCCCATTATCCATAAATTCTTTTAGGATCACTAACAGTTGATTTCGAATAAGCGGATCAAGACCACTGGTTGGCTCATCCATGATCAATATTTCTGCTTCATGCGACAAAGCAAGTGCCAGAGCATATTTCATCCGCATACCCTTTGACAAGGTGTTGATCTTCTGTTTTGGATTAAGTGAGAAGCGCTCAAGATACATTTTGTATTCCTTTTCATTCCATGATCTGTATGCAGAAGCTATAATACTCTTCATCTCTAACAAGGTTAATTCATCATAAAAACCCCCATTATCAAGAACGATCCCTATGCGTTCTTTTATCTCTTTTGCATTTGTATATAGATCCATTCCAAACCATTTGATACTGCCGGATGTCCTGGGAACTAAATCTAAAATAGATTTGAGTGTGGTTGTTTTTCCCGCTCCGTTTTTCCCGATGAATCCGGTAATGCATCCATCCGGCAATGCAAATGAAACATCTTTCAGGGAAAAATTCGGATAGTTTTTATTTAATCCCGTGACTTCTAAAATATTTTCCATCTTACGCCTCCTCATATAGAATATTCATCATGTCATTTAGTTCCTCTTGTGTGATCCCAAGAGATTTTGCTGTCTGTATCATATCTGCCATTTTCTGTTCTACAAGCCTCCGCTTCGAATCTCTTAAAAGCTCTACATTCCTTGTAGACACAAAGGTTCCAATACCTACCTGACTATTCACAAAACCCTCTTTTTCTAAATCGTCGTAAACTCGCCGTATTGTTAAAACGCTTACTTTCAAATCATTTGCAAATGTCCGAATCGACGGCAATGCCTCTCCCTCAACCAGTTCGCCTTTTAAAATAGCGTCAATAATCTGTTCCTTGATCTGCTGATAAAGCGGAGAATCTGATGTATTTGAAATAAGGATTTTCATTTCGTTCCTCCTTTTCAAGTGTGCTGTTGCTATATGCACACCATATACTATATGCACTTTTGTGTCAAGGGAGAATATAAAAACCGCCGTTTAGCTCTATTTTATAGAGGTAAACGGCGGTTGTAGGGGTGGGGTATTATTAAATTGTTCCTTATTATTTTATTGTTTTTTGCTGTAATAAGCTTCTATCTTTTTGTCGCTCCAAATACCTATGGGTATAAAAATTATCTTAATTGTTTAAAATTTTTATATCTATTTGAGCTTCCTCTATCGGTAACCACGCCAGTACACTATCAGGTTCTATAACTCCTCCACGACTTTGCCTAAAAGTTCCCGGTTTTCCGTTCTCCGTAGACAATAATCCTGTATCCCAACATCCGGCACTCAACTGCCCATCCTTCTCAATAATCAGACAGACCTCAAAATCATCCGGGAGCCTGTCTTTCATATAATTAAACCCCTTCAAAGTTATTTCCCCGGACTTATTTGTTATAGCAATTACTTCATTTCTATTCATAGTTCATTTTCCCCTTTATTCTTTATATTGACAACTTTGTTTAATAGTAAGCTCACCATGCAAAACTGTCATGAATATATATACTCCCTGCGCCATAAACATATAAGGTATGTATTTTATATTTGAAGCGATTCCCGTATTCAAAGTGAATTTTTTGCACCTTGAAAGATATTCCATTTCTTCATCGTTTTGCGGTCACAAATTTTGACCGCAAAATTTATGCAACTATTATCGTAGCACCCTGAAATTGGTCTACGCATTATCAATACGCAACATTAGTTTCAATGATTCGGATTGACTTCTATTTTATCATATAGTATTATTCATTTATAAAAAGAAATGGGTTTTTTGTCTGGTAAGCGATTCATCGCCGAGAGAGTTGCTCGTTTCTTTTTTTATGTCTATAACGTCATATAGATACATCTTTCCATCATTTGAATATCTGATTAACATAGATGCATGAAACACATTGTATCTTTCTACTTCGCCATCACCGCCATATACAGGTATGGCAAATCTTGAGTCATATCTATACCATCCATTTTTACCATCACGCCTATGTTTATCCTCTTTATTCTTTCTAAAATGTTTTCCTACCGCAATTTCAATTAATTCCGGAATACCTGTTGCAGCATTTGCCTTCGCCTTGGCATTGGCAAGTTTCCCCCCACAAAGTATTAATTTTCATGTTATCTTGCCGCCTGCCGGCTCCATGTCGTTTTCGCATTATGCCGGTATATGCAAACCCATCCCGTCGCAATGCTCACTTTATCATATACTGTTCAAGCATAGTCGGTGCCATATCCATGAATGCAAAAAACTCTTCTGGCAACGTACAAAGCTCTCGGCTTATAAAATCTTCCGTATCAATATACTTATGATCATTTTCCGGATCATAACATTTCCCGTGATTCGCAAAAATAACTATTCCCTTAAAACTCTTCTCAATCTCATAAACAGCCTCTCCCGGTACATCATAATTTAGAATAGCGACATGTAATCTATCCTTTGCATCAAGACTGTCAGCAATATAAAATTCATCACAAAATGGCAACTTATTCTCGACAGCAAAATTAATTGTATGCTGGAGATATTCCCTTAAAATCTCTCTGTCCAGCTTATACTTAAAGCCCGAAAAAAAATTTTTCATTTTGTTAAATAAACCCATATATCAAATCTGCTCCTTCCTATCATTTCAAGCCCTAAATCATTGATTTTTTGATCTAATTCATCCTGATGCTCCATAAACAATTCTACATTGCCATTTTCCCAATGTCCTAAGCCGGTAATATCTTTGCAGATACCATTAGAATCATTAATCTCTGAAAACTTCATATTAATCGAGATACGCAATCTTTGTTTCTGGAAAACAATATCAACAAAATTGGTATCCAGTTTATATTCAACATACAACTTTTTATATTCCTTCTTTACCGCTGGAGATAAGTTCATAATACGCTTATCTAAAGACCCGAACAGTATTCTTGTAAATGCGTTCACATCATATGTTTCCAAGAAATATTTCTGCACTGTTTTTTCTTCTACTTGATATGGTTCAAGTTCTTTGAATCCACCCGACATATCCATCTTTTCCAAGAAAGGCCTGTCGCTCATTTCAGAATTATATCCATTACTGTTTCTTCTCGTATCATTTTCTCACCACCTTCTAATTAATCGTCATTTGACAAATACCATCCGTGCTCTCGATGAGGCAAATCGAGTGGAAATCTACTGGAAATCGCATTAACCACATCAATATGTATACCGTAAATTTGAGTGTGCTCATCCGAATCATAATCCAGTTCGTCTAGCAATGATTCCATTTCACTTGCTGTTTCACGAAGCTCATCCTCTGATGCTGTTTCCAGCCAACTACTTGTAACATACGAAAAATGTCCCATAGTATTTTCCCTCCTAACACTTGTAATTTGAAATATTCGTCAACAATTCCTCGGACACAAAATAGGGATTATTATCGTCGTCAATTTTCTCTAGCAAAACAGCATCTTTATCTGTTTCAAGCACTCTAAATTGGTCTCCAATTTTAAACGGTAAACCCTCATTGCTGATACCCTCTGCGGTTACAGAATATACCTTTGTATCTGCCATTTCCGTTAACTGATGTATTCTGATTTTCTTTTTAATTTCCTTAACAGTCTTTTTAACTACAATCTCGCTACCTTTATAAACAGCTGCGCCGGTTCCGGCAATTATCAAAACAAGGTTTTTAGGGCCTCCGACCTTCTTTGCCGCAGTAGTCAACCATTGATATGCACCTAGATTACTCATTCTCTTCGCCTCCTCCATCTCGTCTACCATATCGCATCTCTTCCTCAACTAATTCATCGTGATTTTTATAACCACCAAATATAGAAATCGCTTCAGCTATAAATTCACAATCTTCCTCACTATATTCACCGGCTTTTAACTTTGCAACATCACCTGCCAAATAGCTCGACGAATAAAATCGAGAAAACTGTTTTATGGTCATTTCTCCTTCCATACCATAAGCCTGGCCCAATATATTTTGATTTTCATATATGAGCTTAACCATTAATTGAATCTCTGGATGATCAGCTCCAAGGGCCTTACGCTTACAAATCACTTTAGGTAATACGTATTCTGCAAGCAACAAATCCAAGTCTGTATTTTTCATCATCTCCAATGCAGCTAGCATACGTCCCAAATCACTATTATTCCATTCTTCATTAGATTTGGATAACATCGTTTCAGCCAATTGTGCATATAATTCACCTTGTGGATCACCTGAAATGTTCCATCTCTCAATGGCATTATTTTGAAAATCCTCAAACTTTACCTCACCCATTTTTTTAGGTCGTGATGGAAATCGCCCAGTTAGCTTAATAGTCTTTGCATATCCTAAATGGCGTTCCAGCTCTACCTTTTTTTCTTCTAACTGTTCGACCTTCTGGGATATAGAAGTATCGAAATCAAACCCACCATCAGCGACCATATCGCAAATTTCTTTAATTGAATATCCCATCCCCTGTAAAACTCGTATCGTCCAAATGCGGTCTATATCATCATCGTCATAATCTCGATATTGACCATCTTTATTTTCAGGCATAAGACCAGCTTTCTCAAATACGCGAAGTGCCTTTCTTGTAACACCCAAGTTATCTTCAACCCATTTAACCTTATACCCCAATACCATCACCTCCTGCTGAATTTATTATACAACATTGTCCCAAGGACAAGGCAATGGTTTTTTCAAAAAAAAGATAAAAAATTATGAAGCACTTCATAATCCATTCAGATCTTTTTGTTTTCCGTATTAAATATCTAATCCACTACCAAGTCTGCCTCTTAGTATCGAGTGGCTTAAACTGCGGTTGACTCTGACAACAGTTTCAGTGCCACAACCTATGACATCTAATCCACAGACTAAACTCTACCGCTATTTTCCGACCATCCACTTTTTCTCCAATCAGGCTAAAAGTTAGATATGTTTCCATACAAGAAAATCGAATTACCCACAAAGCTTCTCTAATGATTCTGACCTCAAAAAAAGCTAGGAAGCACGCCACCTATGGACACTTGATATTATTTTCTTGACAGCAAGCACACCGACTCAACATGCGGTGAATCCTCTTTCAATACCTGATATCTTGGACGATTAAAATTCTTGCCTGTCTGCTGGTCAGTAAATATCTTTTCCATCTCCAGATTGTTCTGCTCACAATAGGTTGTAATCTCCTTGATACCTCTGTCTAAATGCTGTTCTCTTGTACTTGTTCTATGATAACCATATCTCTTCATGATTATTTGCTCCTTCCTTAATCCTGAAATGTTTATATAAAAAATGAGACCTCCCATAACAGAAAGTCCCTACTTTTTGGTACTGTTTATCAATCGTTTTTATCTAGTTCCTAAATGTACACTTTTTAGCACCACCTCCTTAAAAAGGGGTATAAAAAAGAAGGTGTATTTCAACCTTCTTCTCTAATACGTATTAACATAAGAAATGACTCCTCTCTCCTCAATTTTTATCACAAGCAAGGCTGAATCAATACTTACAGACTTTGAAATAATTACATCATTTCCACATATTTGCATAAATCTCGTAATTTCCACAAATATCTTTTGTAACTATATTTGTTTCAACCAGATAATTTATACACTCTATTATATAACTTTTAGAAAATCTTTTTGCTTTGTCCTCCGACCATTCCTTAAAACACTTAACAATATCATCTTCGGAAATTAGATTATTCTTTTGAACAATAAACAGAACAGTGGCAACTCCCTCCAATTTTTTGTCTGTTGCAATTTGATTAACGTAAGATGTTGCTTTATCAATTGCTGGAAGTAATTTTGCCAGTTTTTCCTCTGTCTTTTTACTACATATTACATTATATACTTTGTCGTATGTGTCACGTGAATTAGTTAAATCATAATATTTTTGATACTCATTCAGAGATTTTGCAACAATGTCTATTGAATGTGCATATGGTCCATACTTCCATTTATCAAACTTAAAATACTCTTCTTCTAAAAAATAGTTTGTAAAATAACCAGCTTTTTGTAATCTTAACGAATTAAACTTTTTTAAATGCATTCGTATTTGCAATAATGCCAGTCCTGAAACACTTATATCAGGTGCTTGCTTAGGTATAGCTTTATAAGAAATAGATGGTTCATATACTAAAAAAGTATATCCCTCCTCAAAGCTTTGCAATTTATCAATAATAATCCGTTTTACAATATTCCAATCAAGACCACCATTCCCACATCCTAATGGTGGAATTGCAATTACTTTAGGTTTGTATTCTGCAATAAATTTAACAAGCATGTCCAAACCTTTTTCAATGTAATCTATCTTAGATTTTTCTCTCCATTTATCTTTAGTCGGAAAATTTACTATCCATATACCGTCTTCTTTATAATAATGAATAGTACCTATCCTAAGCTTTCCTGTTTTACATGCTTTAACATAATCCAGATTATTTTGCGGAAAACGTAACTTAAACTGATACGCAATCCCTTTTCCCATAAATCCTTCACAATTAACCGTATTTATAAGACAATCTGCACCAGAATCAAAAATATTGCCCGTAACAAATTCTATCATGGCAACCTCCTTTCTTCTTGAATTTTAAACATTAAACCAAACTTCTTGAATGTATATATTGGGTGGCGGAAAATCGACTCCATTATCATTCAAAATTCTAATCACTTTATCTCTTACTATATCGGACTTTACATACATACAATAAAATTCATTAATATATATCGTCTTCTCGGTAAGGCACTCCGCCATTTTTACCTGTTTTGCATATCCATCGAGTCTATTCTTTTCTTGCAAAGTTTCCCAATCAATTTTCTCAAATCCTTCATCATAATTATACAACTGACACTCGCTAACCGAAAGTGGATGTTTAGGTAAAATTTTATAATTGTCAAATTGCGCTTTTCTTCTAGTAATACAAAGATATATCATATCCTCATTTTGATATTTATGCTTTACCACAACATCAAATGCTGAATATGGATGAAAATGAAATGGAGTATAACTATCCAAACCAAGTTCCTGCCTTTTTGATATTATTTGTGCATCCGCAATATCTCCAAATCCAAGTCTCTGCTCTATTACTTTTCTTCTTGGTAGCATTCCATGGTCAATAATCGATTTCAAATTACTCAGTTTTGTTAAATGATACAATAAATTTTGATTTTTTGCTGTTTCAATCCCCACTAATATATCTCCTTCTATATTATCTTAAAATACCTCAGCGCATCCTTAATATACTCCACCTTCTCCTGCGGGCACTGCTTTACCTCTGGATTCTCTTTCTTGGACTTATTATAATTCTCACCCATGTCCAGACCACACATCCGCTTGACCTGTACAATATAAGAAGTATGCACATTCACACCATATTCGTTCTTCACATAATCCTTAATCTTCTGATAAGTAGCCTTTTCATCTGGTGTATAATTACTCTCTTCATCAGACTCCATTGTAACCTCAATCTTAGGTGTATCTTTTTTTAGGGATAATTTAACTACCGTCTCCACATGGCACGATACGTCCTGATTGATGTCAGTTTTCGGGAAGCGATCCAGACTAATATAGAATGTAGCAAAATATCTCCGTTTGTTTGTGGAAACATATCAACAAATTCTGTAGCAAAAAAATATTGACACAACTCGCTATCCATATCACAGTCTGAACCTCGCCCGTCCACGGAAAAAGTTCAACTTTTTTATTCGTTTCTACTATTATAGTGATTCCAACATAAAAGTCAAATTTAACGGAGAACTGCCATCGCCTCCACCTTGTCTGTTCTTCGTACAGAGAACAGGTCAACAGCTATTTTTCACCACGACTGATGGCTCAACTTCCATGCACTCGACCTTGGCAAGCTGGAAATTTAGCAGAAAATTTTATAGTTCCACTGCTACTTCTTCGCATTCTCTTCCAGTTCCAGCATGTACTTATCAAAATCAGACATAAATAATCTGTCCTGAATAATACGATATTTTTCAAATTCAGTTTCAGCTTTTGCCTTAGCAATCTCAGCAGTGATTTTGCCTGCATCCTGAAGAACCTCTCTGTCGTCGGCCATCAAGAATAAATCCAGTCGTTTCGCCCAATCCTCCATCGTCATTGGAATATGACGTTCTGCACGGTCCTCTGCTAAATCCAGATAGGCAGATACAATACGCTCCAGTGAACGCATTTCCTGCTCACTCAGATAATTCTTTGCAACGCTCACATCGCTTTTTACAATCTTACCTTCCGGTGCTGCTGCCCAAGTGGTTAATCCCATATGTGGCTTGTCTGCATCAGCCCGCTCATAAATCAACTCCGCTGCTGTATGTCCGTGAACTGCATAATGCATCTTGTTTTGTACCTTTGCAAAGAACTGCTTTGTTGTTTTTGCTGTTCGGTCATAATCAAGAGCTGTAGCATAGATGTCAGTTATCTTCTGATAGAACCTACGCTCAGAAAGACGGATTTCACGAATCTGCTCAAGTAAACGGTCAAAGTATTCTACCGTAAGTACGGATCCACCATTTTTCAAACGTTCATCATCCATGACCCAGCCTTTGATGGTGTAATCCTTCACGATGCCATTGGCCCACTTACGAAACTGCACCGCACGCTCGTTATTCACCTTGAATCCAACCGCAATAATCATTTGAAGATTGTAATGCTTTGTATCACGAGTCACCTGACGCGAGCCTTCGGTTTGAACTATTCGAAAATTCCGAATAGTTGCAGACTCTTCTAATTCACTATCTGCATAAATCTTTTTAATATGTTCATTTATCGTTGGCAAACCAACGTCATACAATGTGGCCATCATCTTCTGTGTCAGCCATATATTCTCATCCTCATAGCGCATCTCAATGCTGTCCTGCCGGTCACCAACAGATGCAACATAAGTCAGGTATTCCGCTGCGCTGGAACGGATGGTTACTTCGCCTTTTTCCTTTTTCAAATAAGAGGCCTCCTTTATAAACTGAAATGCAATTTTGCTATTGTATCTAGCTGCTCTGCTATTTCTGTAAATGGTAAATTCAAATCCAGAGTCCTGACTGTGATCTGGTTACCACTCATCTGATATACACTATTCGGATATATTTCTTCATCAGTCTTCGCATACAAAAGCATTCCTGAAACCGTATGGTCCTTCTCTCTCAATTCGTATTCCTTATTCTTCACATAAGTAAAAATCTGATAAAGGTTAGCCGAGTGAAGTGTATGCTTGTTAAACTGTACCTGCATACTATGCTCATAGTACTTTGCATCAATGATAAGAACTCTATCATCACGCTGGAGCATAATATCACTTTGCATCACCGGCAGCATAGAATTCTCGTCGTTGTCCAATTGCCACGGAATCTGTGATGCATTTGCGGTAATCTGATTTTTAAACTCTCTCCTGTAGTATTCCAGAATGAACTTTTCATACAATCGACACATATGCTGCTCATCCAGAAAATCCATCAGTTTGGTGCTTCCATCTGATTGAGTCTGCAACAGACCCTTTACTACCAAATAACATATCGAGATCAGCATACGATAGGTCTGATTGTTTCGATTATACTGAACATTCCAATTTACCGTATACATATCAATAAAATCCACCTCACTGAAATACAGCATTAACTTTCTAAGATTTTTCTTTCGCTGTTTCGATATATTCGAGCGAAGGAGGATCTCAACTGTAGATTTGATGATCCGATTCATGATACTGTTAACCGAAAACTCATCATATGTACAGATTAGCTGTTTTCGTAGCGTTGACTGTGTCTTGATGGACTCTGCAATATCAATCTTTCCTCGCAGAGAAGAGAGCGCCTCCGTCTGCGGAATATATTCTTTACCCAGTCCTCGCTTTAGCTGAATCGCGATACCTTTTTCCAAGATAGCCGCCATCAGCTCAGCAGTATTATTAAATTGTTCTGTGGCTATATTCTTATAACCTTGCTCATTCAATATCTGAAATGCATAAGACAGCATATAATAGATGTTTTGAATCGGTATCACTTAATCGTACTCCTTAGATTTTCGCTCCAATCTTTCACCTTCATAGGTTCATCAAACCAATATTCTTTCAACAAAGGTATCAACTCATATTCCACAACACCATAAAGCCAACTATCGTCAATTGTATCAGGTTGTAAATTGCAGAAGTAGCTGTGACCAATGCAGAACCCTTCGCCCAGAGATTCATCGACAGAAATCTCTCTATTTAAACTCTCGACGCAACTGATCAGTTTGTTGAACTTCTCATTATCTAATGCCATACGGTACTCACGGAACCCCGGAGTCTCAAACCCTGGCTTGATATCAAAGAAAGCAAACCTTCTACGAAGTGCATAATCCAGCATAGCAAGGCTTCTGTCTGCAGTATTCATCATGCCAATGATATAAACATTCTTCGGAACTGCAAACTTTTCATCCGAATACAAAAGCTGTAGCGCATTTCCTCGCTTATCATTTTCAATCAGCATAAACAGCTCACCGAAGATCTTACTCAGATTGCCACGATTAATTTCATCTATAATAAAGAAATACTCGTTATCACTATCTACCTCAGCCTTCTTGCAGAAATTGTAAAATGGCCCCTTCTTCAATTCAAATCCTGTAGCAGATGGACGAAAGCCCATAATAAAATCTTCATAGGAATAACTCTGATGGAACTGTACCAACATGACACGCTCAACATCTTTTACGCCCATCATGGAATAGGCCAAGCGCTTAGCAGAATATGTTTTTCCTACTCCTGGTGCCCCCTGCAAAATAATATTTTTCTTGTATCTAAGCAAGCCCACCAATCTAGTATAATCCTCTTCAGACATGTACACATCATCCAAGAAATTTTCTACTGTGTACTCTGGATATGTAATTTCCTGCTCATCTTCGGCAATATCGTCTTCCTCAAACAAATCTTTAATTTCTTGTACAAAGTCACTATATGGTGTAATATCAGTCAGAGTCTTCTGAGGGGACTGATGATTAATTGTCCAATCTCCCTTATTCGTCCAATTTACTCTTCTAACATTGGAATATTCATCTGTACGATCAGCATCATATTCATAATCAGCCTCAACGATTCCTTTACCAAGAATGCCTTTGTTGCCTTTCTTAACAAATACCACGTCGCCAATCTTAATATCATGTACAAACTGCCAGGTAGCATGAGCTGAATTCTTATAGGAACTGCTATCACCATATTCTGTCTTCATCCGTTGTTTCATTTCAGCCTTAGAGCTGAATACTCCAAGATCACCAATCTCACCCCAGCCCAACAGCATATAGCCGTTCCTATAACACTCTTCCCACTTATCAGCACCTTGTCCTGGCGCATAGAGCCAGTAATGAACAGTTTCAACATCATTGTCCGCAAGAGCATCACTATCATTAAACTGTTTCCTCTTTGCATCAGAGGCCCCCTTCTTAAAAATATCAGATGCCATCTCTGCCGTTAATTCTACAGTTTTACCTGCCTCAGTAAGCGTCCACACACCTCTTACACTTTTATCAATGTATCCGGCTCCAACAAGATAGTTTCTGGCAAAAGCTACATCATTTTGGAATTTATTAACCTTCGTCTTACCTCTTGTTTCATTTATTACCTCATCTGTCAAATGTTCGTTTTCAATAATTTTTTTCTTGCATTCTATTGGTGTAGCTGATCCCCCCAGATCACGTAATGCCTGTAACAAAGGCTTAAACCATTTGAGAAATTCCGCTTTGGAAATTTTTTTATCTTTTTCAGAAGACTTTTCCTGATTCACTTGCTCAGAAACAACCCATGCTGTATAGGATAAATCAGGGAAGTTCTTGTATTCGTATTCACCTGCATCCAAAGCTTTCTTACACAAATCCTTTATTTCAAGATAATCTGCCGCATACGGGACTTTCTTAAGTTTTTTCTTGGCTGCGGCCACAAACTCGCCAGGCATATTTTGAGTATCTGCTATAAACCAGCGATTTCTAGAATCCAAGTTGATAAATGTATACGGGCGAATCCAATAAAGGCCCATCGTAATATTCCAACGAATACAAAGCTGATCATGCACCTTGTCATACGCCTCGGAAAATTTCTGACGGTTATCTTCCGTGTCATTGTCAGCCAATGCAAGAGCTAGCTCAAACAAACTCCACAAGTTATCAATATCATTTGCTTTTCTATCATCCTTAAATCCATAGAATGTAGCCTTCAGATTATTAAGAACCGGGATTCCATCAAAATTGCTTGGCACATTTGCAGCAATCCCAAACTCTAATACTATCCCGTTAAGAATAGCAATTCTATTAGCATTTGTTATTCCCTTGTTGAATGTGCCAAAGATAGTGAACGGATCAATATCAATAATCTCATCGCCACTTTCAAGTTTCGGAATACTAATTCCAGCTACGTCATACACCGCATATATTTTCTGAATAAGAGTCTTTCTATCAGTTTTGAAAGGAAGAAGCTTAGTAGCAAACTCTGTATAAAAATCTATCCAATCGTATTGCATTTAATGAAGTACCTCCTTATGCATTATCGCATTTTTGAACTACCAAGTGGCTCAAATCCACAAGATTCCAACATCTCATTGACCTCATATATGCTATTCTCGGCACATGAGCTTAATACGCATCTATAAGCATTATTTTGTGGATTAGTTGGCTTTATATTGAAATCGGTTTTTCCGACTAACATTTCTGCTTCAGGAACTGAAAGTTGTAATCCGTAACACAATCCCAAAACCGTTTGAACTGTTGTGGGATATTCTTCCTCATTTCTTAATCTCTGTATTGTACGTTCGCCAACCAATGAGGCATCTGCTAATTTCTTATTAGAAAGCTTTTTCTCTTTCATAAGCTGTACCAATGTTTCGGAGAAGGCTCCCGGATACAATCTCATTGCATCAGCACTTCGACCTGCTCTCTGAATTTGAGATAACAATGTTCTGTTGTGAGCATTCATCTCAAATGAGTATTCTTGTGCTGCCACTTGACTCGGCATCCTGTACATCATTTGGGTATAGTATTTTTGTCCCTGATACTTCGACTGATAACTATATCCCTTATCAAAAGCAAAACAGCATTCATCCATGTGAGCTAATGCATACTGTGTAAGTTTTACTCGCCCCTCTGAATGTATGATATACTTCTCATCATCAAGGCAAACATGGCCCTCAACATAAACAAACTTTCCTGTATCAATGGCTTTTCTAAAGTCTTTATTTAAACAATACGTCTTAAATAAATCAGCTGAGGATATTGTGAACGATTGATTATCCGTCAGGGCTGATGCATCAAAAGAAAATGGCGTAACATATTGTCCATTAACATATGTAAATGCACCATCAACTTTCGCAAATCCCATTTCTCTTATGCGCATCTTAACTGCCTGTTTTGATAATCCATAGAAATCAGCTAATTCTGAAATCATTTTCTCGATTTGATAACCATCAGTACCATCAAAATGAATATGATACTTTTCTATGAGTTCTGAAATTTTTATTTTTGCTGTATTTGTTGGCATCAAGATATGTGAAGCAACACCATTAGCTTGCCACTCCATCCAATCTACAGCCTTCCACTTTTCTGAATCTTTTGCATTGCTACCTATAGAACACTGTATTATTTTCCCTAATTCATCATTTGCTCCAAGCATCTTCATCAAAGCATGATACGGTTGATGCCTATACCAATGAAAGCACTCATGCGCAATGGTAAAGTTTACAGTACCTAAAGTTCGTTCATAATAAACACGAGGGTCTATCAAAACTGTTCCACGTTTTGCATTTCTGATAACGATATTCTTATTTTTGTCCTTAATATTTCCGTCTTCAAAAACAACCAGACCAAAAATATCAAGTTCTGATGAAAGCAACGAATCTTCTATAATTGAAAGACCCATATTTTCTGCAATCTTTCTAATAGGAACAGCTACCGGTTCCTGTAAAGCCAAAGGATAATATTTCTCTAAGAAATTTATAGCTTCATTTTCAAAAGCATCTCTGGAAATAATCGGTACCAATTCACCGGAATACTTGTCATTATTCGAATCTTCCTGTTGCTCACATTCATTGATATTTATAATTTCAAAATCTGTTAGTTCCACGCCTAAAAGAACTTTACACCTTACATCAAGCCATTTTTCAGTAAACGAAGCCCTATCCGTTGAAGATATAGAATGTTCGATATCACAACTAACAATTACAGAAAAGCTAATCGCACCATCATCTACCTGTTCAATATGGATTACATTTTGGATTTCAATATCGGATAGTGTAGCTTTATTCTCTTTCACCTTTTCCGTCATATAATCAAGAACAGAGTCTTTTATCTCATCATATCTTCTTTGGTCGATTAATTTTTGCAAAGGACTCTCATCCTGAGCATCATAATAGTCTAGTCTTGAATCATTCAATTCTTTTCGTACTGCTCTCCAGTTTTTCATATACATGTCCATATATGCAATGAATGCCGAATTATGCGTACGTTCCCTCAGATGAATCAATTCATGTAAAATAACATATTCTAAACATTCAATAGGTTTCTGGGCCAACTGCAGATTAAACCACAGCTTCTTTTTTTCAGTGTTACAGGTTCCCCAACGCGTAACCATATATTTTGTTTGCCATGACTCACAGTGAAGCTCAGTAATTTGTTCCCATCTAGGAAGAAGTCTTTCTATCTCAACTTTTAGTAAGCTACGATACTGTTCACGCACATAGTTTTCTCGTTGCTTAACCGTACTATCTTCTCTCATTGAGAGAATTACTTTATCTCCTTGAATTTCAAAGCTGTTCTTTTGAACATCTGGTACAAAGGATAAGTAATACTGTTTGCCCCAGATGTACATAGTTTCACCGCTAACATACTGTCGCTTAGCACTTCTTGGTTGCTGCTGGAACTTCTCAATTTGTTTTTTTATCCAACTGAGATTGGTTCGAGCATACACCTCGATTGCCTTATCATCCATTGATAATGGTGCCGAAATAACAACATGTCCATCAGGCGGTTTTATCTGAAGGTGCATATTCTTAATATTCTTTTTTTGAATATCAATCGGTATGCCCGAAATCACAATTCTCATCTATTAATATTCCTCCTGCTTCTCAATAATCTTGTACAGACGTTCAACCTCTGCATCATCATTGAGAATAGCGAATAACGCTCTTTTAATACGATTTTCCTTAATAGAATCACCACGGAATCCACTCATCTTGCTTCCCATAACGGCTTTATGAAGCTTAATAGCAAGGGCTTCATCATTACCAACATTATCATATAATGCTTGCATTGCCTTACTCTTTCTAACGCTCTCTGGGTAGTCATCATTCTGTTCCGGATGGTCTACATTTTTTGCTAACTTAATGTACTCTTCAAGAAGTTCTTTATATGAGAGAACTCCTTGTTGCCTATCCTGAATCAGCTTGTCCAAAATCGCTGACATCTTTTCATAGTATTTTGGATTTACAGTTACCTTTTCTACCATTTTACGACGGATATTGTTTTCAATTGCTTCTGCCGCACCTTCTTTCTGACCAGAAGGCGTATCTTCTCCGGTCATCGTTTCACCTTGATCCATTACGAAATCAAGAAGTGTTAGGTCATCAAATTCACCAATTTTGATACTATCAGAAGCCATGATGTAATTATCAATAAGTTTTCGCATATCCGGTTCATATGCCTTAAAATCTAAGAAGTCGCCGCTCTTATTTCCGATAGTTTGCTTTAACTCAATATAGAAATGTACTTTATTCTCATAAGCATTAAGTTCTGTTGCAGAACAAATATCAACCATATACTGCTTTGCTTCAGCATAAGCACGAACTAAACTGCTTACGAGTTTATATAATTTTTCACGAAGGCGAGCATAGATTTCATCCATGTCTTCGCTCATACCGGAAACGCCGCAGAAATAGTGAAGATACTGCAAATCTTCTCTCGGAGCTTCGACACCCTCGCATAATTCTTCTAGCTCTTCGTAAATATCTTTGAAATGTTTAATAGCCTCATCACCTCTGTCTTTAAGAAGTCCATCTACATCTTCAGGGGCATAGTTCTCAAATGCTCCAGATGTGTACTTATCCATAGCATTTTTTAAATTTCCAAAAAGCTGCTTGTAATCCACAATATAACCAAATTCCTTGGTATCACCATCTAGTCTATTTACACGACAGATAGCTTGGAATAAACCGTGGTCTTGCATGCTCTTATCAATGTAAAGATATGTACAAGGAGGTGCATCAAATCCAGTAAGCAGCTTATCAACTACAATAAGCAACTTCATATTTGCAGGCTCATTGACAAACTTTTCCTTTACCTCTTTCTCAAAATCTTCCACTTTCTTCTGAATTGAAACTTTCTCCGGAAGGTTGTCAGGGGCAAAGCCTAACATACGAAGATAAATTTCGTATTTTTCAAAAGTCTCTGTTTCGTCATCAGCACTTACAGTGTCTGTTCTGAGGTCTCCTGCTTGTGGTGTGTAGGATGAAATGATTGCACATTTCTTAAAACCACGCTGCTGAAAGATTTCATAATACTTACATGCAGTATAAATAGAATCAGCAACAAGAATAGCATTTCCATTACCATCCATCAGACGGGGCTTCAAGTCGAAATCCTGAATGATGTCCCAAGCAACACGCTCAAGTCTTGAACGTGAGCTATAAATCTTCTGCATACTTGCCCATTTCTCTTTCAGTTTTGCCTTTGCTCTGCTTGAAAGAGTACAAGTCTTTACATCAAACCACTGGTCAATTCTATCATGGGCTGTAATATTTTGTGGGATATCTCTATATTCGTATCTCAAATCAAGTACAACACCATCTCTAACCGCTTCATTGTACTTATAGCTATGGATGTATGTTCCAAAAACTTCGATACTTGTCTTCTTATCTTTCTTTAATAATGGTGTACCAGTGAAACCAATAAAGATAGCTTCCGGCATAATCGCCTGCATTGCTGCATGCAATTTACCAGACTGAGTTCTGTGACACTCATCTACAAATACAAAGATTTTACCCTTCGCCTTAAAATCAGCAGGAAGTGCTTTTTTTAACTCATCAATATACTTGTCATAATCGGATTCCGTAGCTTCACCACCACGACGCCCAAACTTGTGTACCAATGAACACAACAGTGAATCATCATAAGAATTCAATTTCTGCAGCAAGTCATCGCAACTCTTTGTTCTGGTAATCTTTTCATCAACACCAATATAGGTCTTTTCAATCTGCTCATCCAGCTCATCTCTGTCTGTTACGATGAGCACACGAGGATTCTCTTCTTCACAATTTGCAAGAATCCATTTTGAAAGCCAAACCATAGTAAGTGTTTTGCCACTACCTTGAGTATGCCAAATAATACCACCGCGTTGTTTTGCTAATCGGTTCTGTGCACGCTTGATACCATAGAACTGGTTGTATCGGCACACCTTCTTGATTCCCTTGTCATACACAACAAAGTTTTCAATAAGGTCAATAAAACGCTTTTTATCAAACATCTGGTAAATCTGCTGTAAAAGCAGGTTGTCCAGTTTTTCGCAATAAGCCATGATGCGTGCATCCTCTGGGTCACGCTCACCCTCATTTTCATGGAATCCATCTGGTTTCCATTCCATATAATATTTTTCGCCAGTCAGAATTGTTCCATAGCGCAAACCTTCTGTTTCATTACCTGCCATACAGAACTGCATTGTCGTAAAAAATGGTGCAATAAATCCGTCTTTCTGGTTTGTCAAATTCTGACGAATACCATTAGAAACAGATACACTACTTTTCTTCAATTCAATGACCGCCATCGCAATACCATTCACATAGATTACAAGGTCCGGTCTCTTTTCCTGACGGTCAACTACTGTAACTTCCTCAGCAATTGCAAAGTCATTATTGGTAGGTGTTTCCACATCCATGAAATAAACCGTCTTTGGTGCTCCATCGGCTGTTTCCTTTACCTTAGCACCATATTTCAAAAGCGAATAGACTTTATGATTTGCATCATACAAACCATGTGTCATATCATCGGCAGCTTTTACCAATTCAGTAACAGCACCATCAATCAACTTTTGACTGTAACCGCTAAGGTGCAAGTACGCACGAAGACGGTCTTCACGGATGTTCTTGTTTGCGTCATCTTTTAAATTTCCTAAGTATTCATAATCAAGGATATCTCTATCCTTAAAAAAGCTAACCACACGGTCTTGGGTAGCTCTTTCAGGTTCACCAATACTCATGCATACATTCCTCCTTAAACTAATCGTATTTTTCCTGTAAGCAATTCATTCATCATACCTTTTTTAATATGAGAATATTTATCACACTTACACTGATGAAGAGTGATGAGGTCGTCGAGATTGTGGAAATAGCTTCCGATTTTAATCTCTTCCTCGGTTGTTGTAGGAAATGAGATTATATAATTCCCCAACTGTGGTACAGTTAGTTGCGGAACTCCTGTTGACTCAACAATTACGCCATGTTTATTTATTGCATTCTCTAAAAAATAAACATCATGTTCTGAACGAATGGCAAGCAATCTTACAACAGGCGTAAAATCAACTATTCTCGCTTGTGCATGCCCTACATCACCTCTACCAGTAACTGTTACAGCAGGAGCTTTTACTCGATAATAATCATCGTAATATCCAACGATACCATCGTTTGTTAACGCATTTGCATATATTGGATATTGACCATTTTCAACAACTCTACTTTTGTCGATATCTCCGCCTGCTAACATTTCGGTTGCTTCATCACCCAACTTACGCTGTTCCCAAGCTTCAGTAAATCCTGGCAAACGCATTTCTGGAACTGTGTCATCCTTTTGTGGAAACATTTTCGATAAACATCCATTTTTAACAAGCTTTATCTTATTTACAACTTTTGTTTCTGCTGTCATTAATAACTGTATTTTATTTAATGATTGTACTATTTTCTCCTGTTCATCAAATGGAGGTACCAATATCAATGTCTCTGAAATAGCTCCTTTTGATATTGATGACACTTTTATACCTGTTATATATGGCAATATTTGATTGTGAAATAAATCCGAATTCATGTAATATCCTAACCACCCCGGAGCAAAATCACCTTTTTTCACTCTACATGGAATGGTATGAAGTCCTGCAACAAGTTTACTATCACCGAGATTCTGTACCTCAATAACTTTTCCAACAGTTTCGTCCTCTGCCGTATCTGCAACAACAATATCACCGTCCTGAAGTAATTGAGTCGATAAGGATAACAGAGATAACTCATTTACGTATGGAATTTCTTCTTCGTTACAATCCAATACTTCCGGAAACTTTGTTAAAATATCACCATAATGAATATTTCTTACAGCACCACCACGATTATTTAAATTTTCACGTGACAGAGTATTATTGGATATCACCCTAAACGTTTCGTCAAATGTTTGGAGTTCCCAGTCTACTGGAATATCACCAATCTCCGTATGTTTTAATTCTCTTACCATTTGAAGCCCATCCTCTCCAGATGACTCTTGACCTTTGCCTCATAGTCAGCAGTCTGCTGCATAAGATCAGGAAGAGTATTTTCATAACGTTTAGAAAGTTCAATAATACGGTCTGCAAGCTGATGGGAGATTGCTGCATACAAATCATTAATACCTGTACCGATGGTGTAATACCATTTTTTATTTACCAGTAAATCTATGATTTCATCGTCTGTTAAAGTTGCATATCTCTCACGAGCCTTCTCGTCAAGTTCTTTATCCATCTCTTTGATAAGCTTTGTTGATTCTTCGGACTTCTTAGCTAATTCAAACGCAGCCTTCAACTCTGCATAATCATCTGCATATGCTTCCGGAGCTGGTGCTTCTGCGCGTGCCATTGCCAATGCATATGCAACGGATGTCTTTGTCACAGTACCTTTTTCTGTATAAGCCACTTCAAGAATAATATTGTTACTAATATAATCCACATACTCCTTTTTCTTCATAGGAAGCATGCCCTGTAATTTGACTAGTCCATCAATCAGTGGAGTATGAACATGGCTCATGATTTCATCCATCTTTTCTTGGATATCCTTGCTCTTAACTTTTCCACCTTCAGCCACATCGGACAAAACGGAATCCTCTGCAGATTCTTCAACTAAAGACATAAGGCGAGAATCTGTTTCTACAACAAAATCAACAAGGTCATCCATCGCTTTTTTCTCTTCCGGGAAAAGTTCGGAAATAATAAGCGCTTTGGGAATAAGTTTTCCTTCCCATCCTGCAACTTTCAATTCCGGATTCCCATCATCATCTTTTTTCTTTGTTTCTTTCATAATGTTTTCTGTTTCTCTTGCAACGCCATAACCAGCTTCGTCGGAGATAATCATAGAAACATCATCACTAAGCACTTCATTCCAGTAAGCAAGAAGTACCTGATATACATCATATTTATTAATAAGTGAAAGGCTCTCAAACTCTTTCAATATAGCTTGAGCCAATTCAATAATCAGTTCTTTTGCAGACACGCCAGCCTTCAAATTCTTAAGTTTAGAATCTGCGTAAGACTTCCAACTTGCGAATGCTTCATCAATCATTTCTCCATAAACAGCAAATTCTGCATTAGAGTATGTTGTCTGACGAATCACATCTTCTTCTACATTCAGCTTATAGTATCCTTCACTAAACACACCAAAAAGTTCATTCTTCAGAGTCGGGAATGCAGTCCAGAAACGTTCTAGTGCATCAATATCCGCTGCTGGTATACCACCATGAATATGCGCATAGATATCCTGAATATCTTCCGGGTCAGAAGAATCAATGTAACGAGAAATATTTAAGTTGTACCCATTCTTTTCCTTAATTTCTTTGTTTGGTACAAAACGAGCATATTTAGGATCTGTTGTAATCTGCTCATTAAAAGTAGTTACAATACGATAAATATCCTGTTCACGGAGTCTGTTCTTGCTTCCATCTTTTACATAGCCCTTGCCTGCATCAATCATAAATATACCAGCGCGGTTTTCCGCACCTTCTTTATCAATTACGAGAATGCAAGCAGGAATACCCGTTCCGTAAAATAAGTTCGGAGGCAAGCTGATAATTCCTTTAATCCAGCCTTTATCAACAATTGTCTGTCTGATAGTTGCTTCAGCATTTCCTCTAAACAATACTCCATGAGGAAGAATTACTGCTGCTTTACCAGTAGACTTCAGAGTTTTCAAAATATGCATTAACCAAGCGTAATCACCATTCTTTTCAGGTGGTCTATCCCCATATCCAGAAAATCGCCCAAACTCTTTTAATCCATCGGACCAGTTTTTAAGAGAGAATGGAGGGTTTGCCACAATATAATCAAATCGCTCAAGTTCTGATGGGTTATCAGTTTTTATAAACTGAGGATCTGAGAATGTGTTTCCTGCCATAATTCTAATTGTAGCTTTGTTATGAAGAACCGCATTCATCTTTGCCAAACCAGCTGTAGAACCATCTTTTTCCTGACCATAGCCTGAAATTTCAAAAGGAGCTTCTGCTAATGCTCTGATTAACAAAGATCCACTTCCACAAGCCGGATCACATACGGTTGCATCATGGTCTGTACACTTATCGATACCGATAATTTTTGCAAGAATTCGAGATACCTCTGCCGGAGTGTAGAATTGTCCCTTACTCTTTCCACTTTCAGACGCAAAGTTACGCATCAAATATTCGTAAGCGTCACCAATAATATCGTCGCCTTCTACTTTGTTCTTTGAAAAATCAAGTTCAGGACGCTGAAAAATTGCAATAAGCTTAGTAAGCTTATCAACCATCTCTTTGTCTTTACCTATTTTTGCTTCATCATTAAAATGAGCAATATCTATAACGCCCTTTAACCCTTCGTTTACTTCAGCTAGGCGAGCTATAATCTTATCTATACCTTCACCAATGTTCTTCTTATTTTTAAGTGCTATAAAATCATCAAAAGAACAGCCTGTTCTTTTCTCAGGGTCAGTATTCGGATCATTTGCCTTATCAAAAACAGTCAAATCTCCGTATTTCTGTCCTTTGTATTTATCAGTTACATACTTCATAAATAAAAGTGTAAGTATGTAATCCTTATATTGTGATGCATCCATGCCTCCGCGCAATGCATCGCAGCTCGCCCAAAGGGAGCTATATAGCTCTGTTTTCTTTACTGCCATTGCCAGAATCTCCTTGTCATTTATTTACTGTATCAATTACTCAATAGCGCTTTTTCCACTTTTAACCCACACATCAAGTTCAGAACATTTAAACTTCCATTGCTTCCCGATTTTATGTGCTGGTATTCCTTTATCATTACGTATCCATCCTCGGAGCGTCACTGGCTTGACACCTAGGTATTCAGCAGCTTCTTCAATGTTTATCCATTTATCATTCAACTTATCTTCCATATTTCACCTCTCGAAGTTACGTATAGATACAATTACCCGATAATATTATAGTTATTTTCATCAGCAAAAACAAGTAGTTTCATGTTATTTGCTTATATTTGTTATTATTTTTCTTAGAAAGTTTACTATTCGTTCATATTTGTTTTTTGGTAACCGGACATGTATATGTCCGGTCTTTTCTTTTGTAAATCCAGGATTTTTAATCATTATCCGTTCCATCAATCAACTCATTATTCCTAAAAATGGACGTAGGCATGTCTGAGGTTTTTATTTTGAAATCTGGCATATTTAAGATAGTTATTAAAAACTCGTCTCAGACAAGACGTTAACCAGTCTGACTTGTTCATCAACTCACCATCTTCGTGGCCACGTGGTGTGTTCGTAGTTGATGAACAAGAGAACATTATCAATAGAGTGCCAGCTTACGAACAGCTGGTCACCGGAAAGAAGCGGAGTTATTCGCATGAGGTGACCATCTTATGAAAAACACTGGCAGCCATAACGGTTATCTCCGCTTCAAATATGAAGCCAACGGAGGTAAATGTTATGGCAAACAAAGACAATCAGAGTAAAGAGTATCGTATCTATATTAAGGAATCCAAAAGCTGGGTGGATGTCAACAAGGAGTTCTACACGAACTACTACCGTGACATCAACGCCTATCGCAAGCGTCAGCAGGAACATGGCCGCTGTGTCTGCCCTGCAAGCAAGCGCTACTTATGCGACATGGATTGCTTAACCTGTCCTTATGCCAAAGCTGGCGATCAGCTTTCTCTCGACAACACCATTAGCGACAGTGACGGAAACGAAAAGAGCTGGCTTGACGATGTACCGGATGAATCTGCAGCTATCGCTGAAGTATTAGAGGATGCAGAGCTTCTTAATGCCCTCTACGCAAAGCTGAATGAGCTGGACCCAGAAGGCCGTCTTATCTGCCAGCTTATTATGGAAGGAAAATCGGAACGTGACTGCGGCAAGGAAATGGGCCTCTCTCGTAATACATTCGTGTATCGCAGGGACAAGCTGTTCCAGAAGCTCCGCTCCGAGCTTAAGGACTACATCTAATATGAATGGTCGTTCTCTGATTTTTCAGGGGACGATTTTTCTTTTCAAAAAAGTTTTTCTATTTTTCAGCCAAACGGCCATCCCACCTCCATTGAGTAGTGTAAGGCGAAACAAAGCACTCGGTATGAAAGCTACAGATCCTATCAAGAATCTCGACTGGTATAACGCTGAAATGGATAACTGTGCTACCGGGTATGCCTGTTTCATCATGAAGCTTTTGGAAGAGGCCAAGCAGACCTGCTCCAACCCTGATATTCTGATTGAGCAGCGAGTGAACTTCTCTCGCTGGGTGGAACAAGGCTTTGGGACCTTGGATGCCATTCTCATCAGTGACGGTACCATGCAAGTAATCGCCTACAAACATGGTCTTGGAATTCTCGTATCCACTAAGGACAATCTGCAGATGAAGTGCTACGCCCTTGGCGCACTGGAACTCTTTGATGATATTTACGACATCGATTCAGTCAGCATGACTATCTACCAGCCAAGACGTCAGAACGTTTCTACCTATGAAGTCAGTAAGGATAAACTGTATCTGTGGGCCGATGAACTTCTGAACCCTACTGTTGACTTAGCCTTTGCCGGTGATGGAAATTTCCTGTGTGATGAATGGTGCGGATTCTGCAAGGCAATGCATGAATGCAGGACCAGAGCGGAAACCAATCTTTTACTCGCACGGCACGATTTCAAACTGCCGCCACTGTTGGAGGATTCGGAAATTGAAGTCATCCTCTCCCGTGTCGACGGACTGGTCTCCTGGACCAATGACATCAAGGAGTATGCGCTTCAGCAGGCAATCAGCGGTAAAGAATGGACTGGTTGGAAACTGGTCGAGGGGCGCTCCAACCGCAGATATACCAGCGAAGACGCAGTGTCGAAAGCTGTCGAAGCTGCTGGTTTTAACCCTTACGAAAAGAAGCTGCTTGGTATCACGGCCATGCAAAAGCTGCTCGGTAAGTCTCACTTCGAAGAGCTCCTTGCAGCCTATATTGAAAAGCCACAAGGCAAACCTACTCTTGTGCCGGAGAGCGATAAACGCCCGGCAATGAACACAGCAAAAAATGATTTTATGGAGGAATATGACAATGAGTAAAAATGCAAAAATGCCAAATCCCATGAAGGTTATCACCGGTCCTAACACACGCTGGAGCTACGCCAACGTCTGGGAACCGAAGTCCATCAACGGTGGCACTCCGAAGTATAGTGTCAGCCTGATTATCCCGAAGTCCGACACAAAGACTGTCGCAAAGATTGAAGCTGCTATCGAAGCTGCATACCGTGAAGGGGAAGCAAAGCTCAAGGGCATCGTCTGCGGTCTTAACAATCTGCAGAAGATTCGTGATGGCGAGCCTCTTGGTGGTAAGGCTTCTGCTGAATCTGACCTTGCAACTGATGACGATGATGATTTCCTTGACTAACGGAGGTGACAAACTATGGAAACAATCATGATTAGCACAATTCTTGTAAACATCTGTATCGGCTGCTTCGCGTGTGTTGGCCTTACTACTGCAGTCTCTATGATTCAGAGTATTATCAATGACCATAGACGCGAAAAGCGTGAACAGGAAAAGGACAAGCGTGATCTCGAATACCACGAAAAGCGCATGAAGGACTTTAAGTAATCTATCAACCTGCTAGCGGTAGTTCTGCTGCCGTCAGCACATCTTTCGACAAAAGGAGACAATCTATGAATGAATTTGCGGAAATCTTAAATCTATTTATTGCTAACGTCATCGCATACACCTTTTTTGTAGCGGTATATAGCTTCATCATTTATAACGTAGGGAAAATCATTCTCTATCTTATCCGCTATGCGATATACCACATCCGCCGTGACATCAATAAATACAAATCCGATAAAGATAAACGGTAACACGACAGGCGGCAGGGATTTCTCTGCTGCCTGTTTTACAGAAAGAACAATCTCATGAAAACACTTAGCATTGATATTGAGACCTACAGTGATGTGCCTCTTCAGAAAACAGGCGTCTATCGCTATGTGGAGTCTCCCAATTTTGAAATCTTACTCTTTGCCTATAGCACAGACAACCAGCCCGTTCAGGTGATTGACCTTACTTGCGGAGAACAGATTTCCAAAGAAGTCCTTCTTGCGTTTTCTTGGCTACACGAAAGATGCGGACGGCAACCTTATCATCGATCCAGAACAGGCAGAAATCGTAAAGCGCATTTATCGAGAGTATTTAGAAGGACTCAGCATGGATAAAATTGCCGCCGGGCTGGAGCGTGACGGTATTCTTACTGGTGCAGGAGGAACAAGGTGGCACACAAGCACCATCAACAAGATCCTGCGAAACGAGAAATACATCGGCGATGCCCTGCTCCAGAAAACCTACACAACAGACTTCCTAAACAAAACCAGAGTCAAGAACAACGGTCTTGTGCCTCAATACTATGTAGAAGGTAACCACGAAGCTATAGCTGCAATCACTGCTTCTCCCAAATCGTCATCTGCGGAGAATGTGGCGAAATGTTCCGAAGGCTCCACTGGAACAATCGTGGCGTTAAATCTATTGTCTGGTGCTGCATCAGCAGGCTGGAATCCACCGGATTGGAATGCCATGCAAGAACTATTAACGAGCTGGTCCTTCAGGATGCTGTCGTCAAGGCAATCAACCAGATGCTCGGAGACAAAAGTAGCTATTAGGCACAGCTACAGCTAAACATTGCTTCAGTCATTCGAGCTTCGCAGGCAACTTCCGTTGAAAACATCGACGAGAAGCTGATGGCCTTGCAACAGGAACTCATCCAAAAGGCTCAGAGCAAAGAAGCCTATGACGAAATTGCCGATGAAATATTCCGTCTTCGAGAACTCCGCCAGAAGACCACTATAGACACTGCCGCAAGGGATGAACAGATAAAGCGAATCAACGACCTGCAGGATTATATCGCTCAGCAGACTACCCACCTCACCGAATTCGACGAATCATTGGTGCGACGCTGGATCAAACAGATAATCATCTGGGATGACCATATCACCGTAGAATTGAAATCAGGTGTTAGCATCGATGTGAATGCATAATTCTATAACGCGCAAAGGCTCCTCACCACTGGAACTAATCCGGTGATGGGGGTCTTTTTTCATTCTGGCATTGAACCAAAGCAAATTGCTGGAATATTGAAAGTGAATCCGCCATACGTTATAGTCTGGTATGTTATTGATGTATCTTCAGGAAAACTTTCTTCGTACTCATGATTTCGAATAATATGAAATACCGAAGCTGGTGATTTACTGCTAAATAATTCCTTTAATTTCTTTAAATCGATTACCGGAACATACTTATTCTGTGTTCTAATATTATGTCTCGCAACAACACAGCAAAATAAATCTACATCATCACAATCATCAACTTGAAACACATTTTTCATAAATGTTTTTTTATCCTTCATAGCATACGCCATAATTTGTGATGACTGTTCGCAGCCATGAGTAATATCATCTTCCCTTGCATATACTTCTTTAGAAGAGTCTGCAGCCATAAACCATTTTAATTCACATAGTAATACTGCATTAGAATTAGGCTCATAAACACCTAAATCTATATCCGGCAATCGTCCTTCTAAATTTCTATGCTTTATGATCACGAAATTTGAATTCTTTTTCAATATCTCTTCAATTTCTTCCACCATTAAGTTCTCTAAATCGTTAACTTCCTTGGAATGCTCAAAATCCATCTTAGAGCTGACTACAGATAATAAATTTCTCTCTGGCCTGGAACCTACAAATAATATTGGCGCTATAACCACAATACTTCCGGGCATAACTACTATCGGCTGATACATAATGTCGACATTCTTTTTTTCAGGTTCAAACGTAATATACTCAAGTATATATTTGATCACATTTTTATCTATACTCGTCATGGATTCAACATAACTTATAATATTATCCATCGGTTGTATTATTGTACTATTTTTTAATCTAATTAGGGCATCCTGTATTGTCAAACTACTAAAAAGGTGTATGTATGATAAAGTTGCTAATACAATCCAAACTTTCCTGTATTCTTCTAACGAAAACAAGTCAAATTTCCATGAAGATGGAAGCGTTTTTGTCACTTCCCATTGCTTTGAAGCAATCTCGGAAAAAGCATCAATTACCTCTCTTGTTAGCTCATAACATAACTCTTCATCCTGTATCGAAATACGCTCTTTTAATTTTTCGTAGGCTGACGATATTTTTATAGGATTCACAACTTCCATAAATCCTTTAATTCCCATTTGACTTGTTTCTCTCAAAATGTCATTCCATGCGGACTTATTTCCGCTTTCTGGAAAATCAAACGTAACATTATTTTCTTCTACACTAGCTGTTAATCGTTTTCTTGAATACGAAATATATCCACTACATATAACTGAATATGGCAATGCATAATCATTTATAAGTGAAGCACAATTCTCATACCTGCTCTTTTCAATTCTCGAATTAATAGGAACTTCCGAAGAACTAAGAGAACTATTATGCACCCAGTTTAAGGCTTGATTTAATGCATCCATATAATCCGTTATTCTTTTCAAAGAAAATGGATTCAATATACTTCCAATTATCGCTAAAGAACATAAATCTTCAAATGTCGCGAGTAAATCATATGCCATCTGCTGCTTTGTTCCCGTAAACGCTGGATGTTTTTCATGAAACGTATCAATTATTTTTTCTATATCTCTAATATCCATTTGCCACCTAAAACCTCCTGTTATCTATTCCACTGTCAAGTCTGTCTCTTAGTATCGAGTGGCCTAAACTGCGGTCGTCTCTGACAACAATCCCAGTGCCACAACCTATGACATCTAATCCGCAGCCTAAACCCTACTGCATTTTTTCGGTCATACACTTTTTCTCCGGTCAGACTAAAAAGTAGATATGTTTCCATATAAGAAAACCGAGCTTTCCGCAAGGCTTCTCTGATAATACTAACCTCGCAAAAAGCCCGGAAATACGCCACTTTTCAACCCTTATTTATCTTTTCTTGACAATGTTCAAGGAAGTTCTGCTCTCGCTCCGCTCGCCAGAACGACTGCGCCTCTAAGCCTCGAACTACGCTCCGCTCGCCAAGGAGGCGCAAGCCTCAGCGGTTCGCTGTTTCCACTCTGTCTTCGCACTCTGTGCTCGCCAATCGTGGACAGCTATCGCATGGTCAGTGCTAATGCTTCTCTGCGTCGCTAACGCTCCTTGACAAGCAAAGCCACTGACTCAACATGCCCGGTATTCACAAACTGATCCACCGCACATGCCTTTTTCACATAATATCCATGTTCCTGCAAGGTCACAAGATCTCTTGCGAGGGAGGTTGGCTTGCAGCTGATATAGACGATCTCATCCACACCATAATTGATGATTTTAAGGAGTGCCTTTGGATTGATGCCATCTCTCGGTGGGTCGAGGATAATAAGATCCGGTTTTTCCTCAATCGTGTCGATGACCTTTAAGACATCGCCTGCAATGAATTCGCAGTTATCAAGTCCGTTGCTCTTTGCATTTTCTCTTGCAGCTTCGACTGCTTCTTCCACGATCTCTACGCCGATAACCTTGGAGGCAACCGGTGATAACATCTGAGCGATCGTTCCGGTTCCGCTGTATAAGTCGAAGATCAGCTTGTCCTTGGTATCTCCGGCATATTCACGGGCTTTGCTGTACAGGCGTTCTGCACTCTTTGTATTTGTCTGGAAGAATGAGAATGGGGAGATCTGAAAATGCAGTCCCAGCACTTCTTCCTCGATATAATCTCTTCCGTATAACAGCGTTACCTTCTCCGGCACAACAGCATCCGCCAGAGAATCATTTGCCGTATGGAGAATACCAACGATCGTTCCGTCAAGCTGAAGTGCCAGAAGCCCTTCTACATATGCATTCAGATCCAGATTCTCTAATCCGTCCGTGCTGGTTACAAGATTTACCAGAAGTCCGCCATTTGTCTTGGACTGGCGAAGCACCAGATGACGAAGCAGTCCTACATGCTGCATTTTCTTATGGTAGGACAGTCCATGCGCCCTTGCGAATTCCATCGTATAGGAAACGATCCTGTTATAATCTTCGCTTACGATCACGCAGTTGCAGACAGGAACGATGTCGTACATGCTGTTCTTCTTATGAAGTCCCAGCACCAACGGGCCATCCTTATATTCGTCGCCAAATGAATATTCCATCTTATTCCGGTATGCAGTTGTAACAGGCGAGCCGATGATGCCCTCCCATTCATATGGATGTGCCTCCGAATCGATCACGCCGTCTAACAGCTTCTTCACCTGTCCGGCCTTTAACTCCAACTGATGCTCATAGCTCATGGTCTGGTATGCACAGCCACCGCAAATACCAAACTGCGGGCATGGTGGTACTGCATCCTCGATCTCGGAACGTTCCAACACATCTAACAGACGTGCCTCTGCCTTATCCTTCCGCACCTTGGATACCATACAGGACACCTTTTGTCCGGGCAGTGCTCCCTTCACGATCACTTTTTTGCCATCCAGTTCAAAGCTTCCCTTATTTGGGAAATCATAGTCTTTTATAACACCTTCTATAATCTCTCGTTTCTTCACAGCCGACCTCTTTCTTGTCTCTAATAATCTCTACTCTTCCCGGTCGCCCCACATATCTTCAAATATGCTGCGCATCCGACGTTTCGGTTTCAGTTCATTTTCTGCAAAAAATGGTGTTCCATGCTGGTCAAATTCCAGCAGCATGTATTTGCCATTCATGCCATCACGCGGATATGCCAGGCTGCCCGGATTTACGATATAAGCTCCGCCATATCGTTCCAGATTCTGGACATGCGTGTGTCCATACATCACAATATCGTAACCATCATATTTGACCAACTCCTGTAAGTACTCCGTTCCGTAATGTACATTGTATCTGTGTCCATGTGTGATGAACACCTTGTACCGGCCGATCATGAATTCCTCCTGCATCGGGAGATCAGAGGTCCAGTCGTTATTCCCGGCAACCATATGGATCGGGCAGGTTACGTTGTCATAAATATATTCTTCATCTCCGCAGACATCCCCCAGATGGATAAACATATCGATGTCACCCACCGTATCTAAGACATCCCGGATCGTATTGGTTCTTCCATGTGTATCACTAATTATCAGTATTCTCATTTATAACTTCCTTTATCAAACGAAGTGCGTTTCCTCTGTGGCTGATCGTGTTCTTTTCTTCCGGTGACAGCTCTGCTGTGGACTTACCATACTCCGGCAGGAAGAAAATAGGATCATATCCAAATCCATTTTCGCCGCGTTCTTCATATCCAATAATTCCTTCGATCGTGCCACGTCGGGTAATGGTCTTTCCATCCGGGAATGCAGCCGCGATCGCACATACAAATCTTGCTGTACGCTTCTCATCCGGTACACCGGCAAGCTTGTCAATGATCGCTTTATTCTTGATCCGGTATGATGTGTCTTCTCCCATAAATCTTGCAGAGTAGATTCCCGGTGCCTTATCCAGATAGTCTACCTCCAGACCGGAATCATCTGCCAGCACCAGACAATTTGTCATCTTACGGATCGCCTCTGCCTTGATGATGGCATTTTCTTCAAATGTCTTTCCATCCTCTACGATATCAGCCTGAATTCCGGCCTCCTTCATCGACAGAATCTCGTATCCACAATCCGCAAGGATCATGCGGATCTCTTTCATCTTATTCTCATTACCCGTAGCAAAAATCAATTTCTTCATCTTGTCTTCTCCTTTTCTATTTGTAACGATGCGACATTGTACTTCACCTGCCATATCTGACAAGGCACAGCAGATGATACTGTTATGCAGCAAGCCTGTCCGAATGTCGGTCCTTAGTAAGCTGCCTTATGCAGCGAACTTAGTACCGCTACATGAGGATAGAGTGAGAACGCCTTGCGAAATAACATGTATCTCTGCTATACCTTGCCAGATATCGCCGCATGTTCTCAATCCCCCACATCCGTGAAGGCTTTGAGGCAGACATTACAGTCATTCTCCTGCTCTGCGCTCGACCACTTCGTGCCATACAGGCTAATATAGCCCTCGCCATCCGTGATATCGAAGTTCGCTGTTTTCTCATCGTTATTATATTCGATTGCGATCGGCATCGTGGAATCCTGTGTATTCACATGCACAACTACCGCAAATTTCCGGTCATCCGGAAGCGGTACTGCCTCATTTAGATTGATCGTATAATAACCCTCGTACTGCATCTCACCGGACGCCACCTTCGTCCGTTTCTGCAGATCGGACACATCAGTAAAATCTGTCACTACATATACATCATATGTCGTTTTCGGACCTGTCGCATAGAAAGAAACCGCCTTCAATGTCTCGTTCTTCCCAGCCGTATAGACATTTGCAAAATAAGCCTCCGGCCTGTCGTCAAATCCCATCGTTCCGACCTCACCCATCAGATCCGACTGATAGATCTTATCGTAGTTGTCACTGTTTCCAAGCTTTGTATATGCCACGCTGTTCATACCGATATTGGTATCATAATAAGAGATATAAAAGAATCCCTCGTCACCAAAATCCTGTCCCCAGCTATTCTTGCAGATAAATGCGCCGTCTCCCGCCGGTTCCGTATTAAAATATTCCTTCGGATAGTTGTCATCCCAGCCAACGATCACCACGTCATGATTCGGCGTCTGATCTCCATCATAATAATAGGAACTGCGGTTCCTGTTATAATAATAAGAATTGCTTGTTGCATTCTTCATATCACAGTAAATAACCGTTTCCACACCGCCATATTTGTATACGGATGATTTGATCGCCTCGTAATTCTTGTCCTTCAGAATGATGGCTTCTTCCAGATGCTTTACCGCCGACAATCCGTTTACCGTCTGGTTATCACCATACGGATCATCTTCCTCAAGCACTGGTCCCTGCCATGCCGCAAGATAGGCTATACTCATATAATATTCGCCACCGTCAAATGGGCTGACATTAAAGCTGTTGTTCATTGCCATATGATCAACAGAAAATATCAGATTTTCAGCCGGACGGATCGTACTTTCCAGTGCTGCAAGTGATGCAAATGCCCAGCAGGTTCCATAGATACCCTGATCTCTGACAGGAGAAACACGATCATGCTCTCTCATATCATATGCAACCGGAAGCTTTTCTTCCTCAGCAATCTTTTTTAACACCGCAGCATTTGTCTCCAGATTGATGTTACAGCTGTAGTTTAATGCCTCGCAGATCTCATTCACCGGCACATAGATGATGTCATCCTTTCTTTCCGGCTTATCGATCGTCTGAATCGTATTTCCGTTGATGTTCACCACATCCGAATCACCATAAACTTTAACAAGGCTGTCACCTTTTGCCAGTGTGATCGTTCCGTTTTCATATACATTTACCAGACAATCCAGTTTATCGGTAAATGCTGCGATCGGGATCATCAACTGTAACCGATCACTGAAATATGCCTGATATTCCGCCTCTGTGATCTTATTGTCATTGATATATAACGTAACACCCTTTTCATTTGCACTTGTTACGATCTCTTTCATCATTGCCTCGGCCGCAGCCTCCGAACCGTCGGTCTTTTCCACTCTCACATCCGGATGCCGGAAGAAGCCCAGATAGAGCAATACACTCAAGATTGCAACTGCTACCGCTATCAAAAACTTTTTCAATTTGGTCTCACTTTCTCTTTGGCGGCTTCGGTCCCATGAACTGATAGAAATAGGATTTGATCATACCATTATAGATCTTACGATTCTTATCCGCCTTTCTTCCTATATATTTCTCCGCCTCACTGTATGATGTGATCAGGAACATGGACCAGTCATCCAACCGTCTGAAACTTTCCCCGATCGTCTTATATAATTCCGGAAGGTCCTCCCGATCCTCGAGACGTTCACCATATGGCGGATTTGTAATGATAAAGCCATATTTTTTCGGATGCCTGAGATCCTTTACATCTCTCTGCTGAAAATGGATATGTTCATCCACTCCCGCTGCTCTGGCATTCTCCATCGCGCACTTCACCATTTCATTATCCAGATCGTAGCCTTGAATATTCATCTTCACATCATGGTCGATCATGTCATTTGCTTCATCGATCGCATTGTACCACATCTTCTTATCTCCGACCTTCGCCCACTCGGAAGCCAGGAAATCCCGGTCGATGCCCGGTGCGATCCTTGCTCCGATCATAGCAGCCTCGATTGGAAATGTTCCGCTTCCACAGAATGGGTCGACCAGTACACGATCCTTGTTCCACGGTGTCAGCATGATCAGTGCCGATGCCAGTGTTTCTGATATCGGAGCCTTACCAACCAGTTTTCTGTAGCCACGTTTATGAAGAGATACTCCTGATGTATCTAACCCTATTGTAACAATATCCTTAAATATAAATACACGAACCGGATATTCTGCTCCATCCTCTGTGAACCATGATACATGGTAGGTCTGTTTCATACGCTCTACCATAGCTTTCTTCACGATAGACTGGATATCAGATGGACTGAACAACGCACTCTTGTTTGATGTAGCCTTGGATACCCAGAATTTTGCATCACGCGTCAGATACCGCTCCCATGGAATACTCTTGGTTCCTTCAAACAGCTCGTCAAATGTTACTGCCTTGAAGCTTCCGCACTTGATCATGATACGTTCGGCTGTACGAATGAACATATTTGCTCTTGCAACTGCATCCTCTTCTCCTGCAAATGTAATTCTTCCGTCTTCTACCTGAACGATCTCATATCCAAGATCCAGGATTTCTTTTTTCAATACTGACTCCAATCCAAAATGACATGGAGCGATCAATTCGATTCTGCTCATATGCTTCCTTTCAATCACAAGTGCCAGATTCAGACATTTCTGTCCAAATCCAGCACTCCTTTTCTCTTATATCTTTGTTTCTGATTTTATTTTCTGCGTTTATTTATAACAACGATTCCGGCAAGCCCCAGTGAAATGATCATACCTGCAACTGCTGTCTTCATAGCAAAATCATCTCCTGTCTTTACTCCGGTTTTCTTCTGGTCATCCGGCTTATCGGCATCTGTTTTTTCTGTTGTTTTGTCCTCCGTTTCATCCTGAGTATCATCCGTTGACTCTGTCGTTACATCTTCCGTTGTATCATCGGTACGATCTTCTGTCGTAGTTGTAGCTTCCGTTGTATCCTCTGTCGTTGCATCTGTAGAAGCTTCCGTTGTAACGTCTTCTGTTGTCACATCTTCTGTTGTTCCACCATCCGGAACAGACATTTTAACCGTTACTTTTGTTGCTCCCGATGCATAATAATTTGCTGTTTCCTTATATCTGACGTAATAATCACCGGCAGAAATACCTGTGATCGTATTTGCTGTGATCGGCTTCCATGCATTCTGGTCAACGGAATATTCCATGGATACATCAACATTTTTAATGGAACCGTCCTTTTTCCCTTTTGCACTTTCATTTTCTGTCGTAAGACCGGTTGGTGCTGTCTGTGGTGCTTTATCGATCGTATAATTCTTTACGGTTTCTCCGTGATAAGTCTTACCCTTTGCAGTTATTTTTACGTTTGCTGTTCCTGCATTGATATTATCTGTAAATGTACAGGTATAATCCGTTCCTTCTGTCAGATCTCTGCCATCGTATGTGACAGTCACTGCTGGCTCTTTTGCTTTTCCATCATATACATAAGAAGTCGGGTCAATGGATACAGAAACTGTCGCATCTGTCAGCCGGCGGTAACGAAGCTCTACGCTTCTCGCCTTTGTGCCTGTTTCATCTAATATCGTATTATAGGAATTCGGCTGTCCATCCAATGTGTATCCGGCCGGAAGAAATTCCTCAATACCGCCCACAGCTTCATCTAATGAAAGCAACCCATAATTGCTTAGTCCGCTTGGCGAATTTGTAATCTTATAAACAGATGTCTGATCCATCTGTAGCTTTTCAAGCCACCATTCTGTAAATGCTGCACCATCATGTTGCTGTTCTATATTACTGTTTATCAGTTTAATGCCACCCTTTGCATACCATCCAAGCTGCGTAAGATCTGCTCTCACATTTTCAAATGTTAATGTATGTTCATTCCCTGTCGCTGCATTCCTTATATAGCCACTATATTCTCCATTTTCTATCACAAGCGAACCCATGATATCGAAATGAACAGCCTTTAATTCCTTCTTATTCAGATCAATCGTAAGATTCTTATTCCCCGCATCTATATATGTTGATGTACTCTCACAATTGTATAGAAGCTTCAGTATATCACCGTTTCCGGCAGCCGCCGCTGCATCTTCCAGTTTAGAATAGGTTCCCTTTGCTGTTCCACTTGCATCCTCTACCTCAATGCATTCTACCGGATCATTACAATCCACACAGGCTCCATCCTTCACCTGTGAATGTTCACATGCCGCCTGTGTCTCTGCCAGTCCATCTGCCCCTGCAAATGCTGCTACTGCAAAAAAACCTGCTGCAATGATCGTTCCTAAAATTCTTTTTCTCATTTACCCTATATCCTTTCTTTTCTAAAAAAATAAGTACTTCCGGAATATCCTGTGATACCCGCCAATTCCCTGTCCATATTATACATACTTCCCCCTGCCACCACAAGTAAATTAAATAAAAAAATCCCGGTCATGTACTTCCTTAACAGGTTCTGTCATGTCCGGGATCGATCTATTCTGTTATTCTCATTTTCAAACCACATTTTCTTCTCTTTCATAATGGCTGGTTACACCCTCTGTCAGCGGTTTTTCGTCAATGCTCCTTTATACTGTACGATTCCCCCAACGGTATTGATCACCTTATATCCTGCCTGCGACAGCAGTCTCGCTGCCAGCGCACTGCCGCCTCCATACTGACAATATGTGAGCAGCACTTTATTTTTAGGAAGATTATAATTACCATACTGGATATCCGACAATGGTACATTGACTGCCATCGGTATGTGTCCTCTCAGGAATTCTTCTTCGGTACGAACGTCCACGATCACCCCGCCATAGCGGACTGCTTCCTGCATGATATCGCGGACCGGTATGTTGTGAAATCTCATCATTTCACCCCCTGGCAAATGTTCCTGCTATATGGATTCCTATATATTCATCATATGTCTCTTCCATCAAAACGTGCGGCATATTCAGCGTTTCTGCCACAATTCCGGTCTTATTTCCGCCCTTGTCCGTTGTACCCTGTCATGCCATAATCCGTACCAGTGCCATTCGACGTATAACTCTGTGAATAATTCTGCGATCCGGGATTCTCCTGCTGCCGATATGGATTCACTCCAGTTTGCGGATATGTTACATTTCCCATGTAGCCGCCATTTTGCATATAAGCTCTATTCACAGTATAACTGTTTTGAGGGTTATAACCAGTATTTTGCATGTACTCCATATTAGTCGGATATGTGCTGCCTCGATTATAATCATCCTTTACCTCATACCCGGAATTTGTGCCGTAGGCTGATTGGCCTGCATTGGCATTCATCCCCTGTGTATAACCACCATTGTATGGGTTGTAATTTGTATTCTGCATATATCCTCCGGTCTGACCATATGCATCCCCACCCGGATAGCCCGGATAACCCGCCCGGTAATCCGGTTGATCTGGATAATAATATCCTCTGCCCGGTCTGCGAAAATCCATCCGGTACATCCCATAATCTGCAGTCTCCGGTCTGCCGTCAATTCTGCGGTCATGCGCTGAACAGTAAAAGATCAGGAAGATTGAAAGTACATACATCACTCCAAGAATCAGGAATACCCATGCCTCCGAAATATATCCATACGATGCCGCCATCACAAGATAGTCATATAAGCCATGAATAAATACCGGCACGATATATGCCCATGCCATAAATCCGACCATCCCCGCACGGTCACCTGCATATGCCGCTTCTCTGCCCTTCGCATAAAGTGCACCCATGATAACACCTACCGTACAATGAAGTGGAATAGCGGTAAATGCCCGGAGGATGCCCGTTCCGATTCCGCCGGAAGCAACATATAAGATATTTTCCAATATAGCAAAGCCAAGAGATGCACAGACCATATAAATAACTCCATCATAGCTGTGCTGGAATTCTCTGCTTTTCCATGTAGTGCAGACCGTTACCAGATATTTTCCAAGCTCCTCCACAATTCCGATCACCAGAAAGCAGAGCACCAGCAGCATCGTCTGGTGATCCGTATCTGTCTGTGTAACGATTAACTGCCCGATAAATTCTGCGATCGCTGCCGGAATGATCGTACCTGCACCAAGTGCCAGAAGCAGTACCATTAATTTGACCGGCGGTTTCTCTTTCCGGTCTCTCATATATATAAAACCCAGCAGGATCAATGCCGGCAAGACTGCTATTATGATCAATATTCGACTCATATGCCCTCCCATTATCCTGATCCGATGTCTGCGATCACAGCCATCGAATCTTTTCAACGTAATATGACTTGTTTAAAATTATACCACCCGGCAGTGAAAAACTCTACCTACAGGTCTTATTTTACATACAAAATATGGGAGGCGCATTGCTTACGTCTCCCATACCATTTATTCATATTTTTTTGAGGAAAATATATGACAATAATTATTTTACATTGAAGGCTTTCATACCCGGATATACGGCTGAAGCACCAAGCTCTTCTTCAATTCTTAAGAGCTGGTTGTACTTAGCTACACGCTCGGATCTGGATGGTGCGCCGGTCTTGATCTGGCAGGTATTTAAAGCAACTGCAAGATCTGCAATCGTTGTATCTGCCGTCTCACCGGATCTGTGCGATGAGATAGCTGTGTATCCGGCCTTGTGAGCCATCTTGATTGCTTCCAATGTCTCTGATACAGAACCGATCTGGTTTAACTTGATCAGGATACTGTTACCACAGCCAAGCTCGATGCCCTTTGCAAGTCTCTCTGTATTTGTAACGAAAAGGTCGTCACCAACTAACTGTACCTTGTCGCCAAGCTCTTCTGTAAGCTTCTTCCAGCCTTCCCAGTCTTCTTCGTCCAGACCATCTTCGATAGAAATGATCGGGTACTTCTCAACCAGTCTCTTCCAGTGAGCGATCAGCTCCTCCGATGTATATACTGTACCGGCCTTTGGCAGCTTGTACTCGCCAACCTTGCCTGTCTTCCATTCAGATGAAGCTGCATCCATAGCGATCTTGAAGTCCTTACCCGGTTCATATCCGGCTTTCTTTACTGCTTCGAGAATTGTCTCGATTGCTTCTTCATCAGATGCAAGTGCAGGTGCAAATCCACCTTCGTCACCAACTGATGTAGCAAGGCCTCTTTCTTTTAAGATTGCCTGAAGTGCATGGAATACTTCTGCACACCATCTGAGGCACTCTTTGAATGAAGGAGCACCAACCGGCATGATCATGAACTCCTGAACATCCAGACCGGATGATAATGCATGGCATCCACCATTGATAATGTTCATCATAGGAACCGGAAGTCTGTTACCGCTTACACCGCCTAAGAAACGATACAAAGGTACATCCAGTGAAATAGCTGCCGCTCTTGCTGCTGCGATTGATACAGCCAGGATTGCATTTGCACCCAGATTTGACTTGTCCTTTGTTCCGTCTGCCTTGATCATTGCCTGATCTACCGCATATGTATCAGATGCGTCCATACCAACTAATACGTCATTAATTGTCGTGTTGATATTTTCAACAGCTTTCTGAACACCCTTACCGCCAAAACGATTCTTATCGCCATCACGAAGCTCTAATGCTTCAAACTCACCTGTTGATGCACCACTTGGAGCTGCTCCACGTCCAACCGTACCATCTGCAAGAATAACTTCTGCTTCTACTGTAGGATTTCCTCTTGAGTCAATAATCTCTCGTCCAATTACTTTTTCGATTTCTAAATAATTCATCATTATCCAATTCCTCTATTCACAAGATTTTAGTTAGTTTTTTCTAACCAACTAAAAAATAGCATGTTATAACCTCTGTCGTCAACAAAAATACGTCGAATTAATTGAGAATTTCTATCACATATTTCGCTTGATTTTTACAAGAACACACCGTATAATGCAGCCATGAGTTAGATGTGTCTAACCATTGCATGAACGGTTCTGAAATGACACATACTAATACTGTCGCATTTGATAATTTAATGTTACAGGAGTTTCAGATTATGTTTGAAGAATATTTGATCACACATTGTTCGCCTACATTGGCGTCCTTAAAACCTGCCAGCCTGTTTCTTTATCGTTTTTCTTCCGGAGAAGAATTATACGAAAGTGTGGCTGTCTGGGATGCACAATTTCAGAAAAAAGGGATCCGGATCACGATCCTGCGGGAAAATGCTGAAACTGCCCTGATCTATGTCTACAGACCGGATGCTATGGTTCGCGAATTATCAAGACCGGAGATTCTCTCTTTTCTTGTAAGCACAGGATATCAGGCAGGAACGATCGATCAAATGCTTGAACAGCTTCGTACACGGCTTCATGGTTCGGAAGAATTTCCACATGAGATCGGTGTCTTCCTTGGCTATCCGTTAAATGATGTTCTCGGATTTATCAAATACCACGGAAGCAACTGCAAGGGCATGGGCGACTGGAAGGTATACGGAGATCTGGGTGAGGCCCAGAAAACATTTGCCAAATTTAAAAAATGCCGTGAGATCTATGCAAATCTCTGGCATCAGGGACGAACCATCTGGCAGTTGACGGTTGCTGCATAAGTATTTAGAAAATTGCATCTGCATAACAAAATAAGTATTTATGCAAATGGCATCCACATAACAAAATGAATATAGGGGATTCCCGTAAGCATTTTTGTGCGGAGATCTCTAAATATAAAATACATGAATTATAAGGAGGAACCTACTATGAGTAAGGTTGCAGTTGTATATTGGAGTGGCACAGGTAATACAGCATTAATGGCACAGGCTGTTGCAGAAGGTGCAAAAGCAAAAGGAGCAGAATGTGATCTTTTAACATCCGCAGAATTTACTGTAGATATGGTAGATAACTATGATGCGATCGCATTTGGCTGCCCTGCTATGGGTGCCGAAGTCTTAGAAGAAAGCGAGTTTGAGCCAATGTTCGCTGAATGTGAACCGGCATTAAACGGTAAGAAGATCGCCATCTTCGGTTCATATGGCTGGGGAAGCGGCGAATGGATGGATACATGGGAAGCTCAGTGTCAGGCTGACGGTGCTGTATTTGCAGCAGCTCCACTGATCTGTCATGAGACACCGGATGAAGCAGGTCTTGCTGATTGTACCGCACTTGGCAAAGCACTTGTTTAATAAATAATAATACACATCTCTAAACACAACCAAAACACAGGAATCTGCCATGTGGCAGTCCTTCCACTTGTACATTATCGTACAATCCCAAAAATGCTCTGGCAAACCACACCTCTGCCAGAGCATTTGTTATATTTATAGTTTCTGTTTTTATATGTTCTATTTCTGACTCTTCTTTAATGTTGCAACAACCTTGCCTTTTACATTGATGATCTTTACGGTTCCATCTTCATAGCTTGCTTTTTGATTGCTTTCTGCAAACATGATATATCCCGGACATGCTGCCAGAACATGTACATTCTTCTTGGATGACTGGTAGATCTTTTTCTTGGAAGTTCTGCCCGTACTCTTTCCATAATAAGAATCTCCAAATTTATAAATGGAATTTGAGCTTTTTCCATTTTTGATCAACGTACCATACTGATATCCTCTTATGGTCAGACTCTCATTAAACTGCATATCATCAAAAGCTCTGACAAATGCATTGCAAACCGTTTCATTTCCTGCCGGGTATTTCTTTTTATGCTTATATTTTGTGTCAACGGAATAGGATTCTGTCATATACGGGAATACACTGTAAAAATATTTGCCCTTATAATAGAATACTGTTCCATATGCATCATCTTTTACCCTCATATGACACTTCTTATCGGTTCCGTCCAGTTTCATTGAGCATAAACCGGAATGACCATAATAAAGTCGGTTGTTTTTCATAAAACCGAGTCTTCCATTTTTACAGATCCGTTTTGGCTTTGAACTTCCATCAGCCTTGATCTTATAGATACTCATCTGGCTGTCCTGATAAAGGTTGTAATACAGATATCCTTTGTGTACCAAAACTCCACTGACACCGGCGCGTTCTACAACATACTTTGCAGTCTGTTTTTTCATATTATACGCAAGTACACCCTTTGAGGTTTCTATGTAAAGATAGTCACCTGCATGATACAGTCCTCTCGCTGATACATGCTTTACGGTTGATGCTGCTTCCAGTTCTGCCGTCTGTTCCGTCTCAACGTCTGTTGCTGCCAGACTTACATTGGAACCTGTCACATTCATTACTCCACACAGTACAAATGCGATCATTGCCAATACTGCTTTTTTTAAATGTCTTTTCATTCATTTTTCCTCCTGATTTTTTATTCCCTTTCTTCTGCAGGTTTTGCAGATACCTGTATTATATCACTGCATATAAAAAATAAATATATAAATTTGTCATGCGTGACAATTTATCCGTCATGATCTGCATGGTCCATATAAAAAGCATCTGCTGATCCAAAGACTATATAATGTCCATGCATCAGCAGATGCTTTTATTTCTTTCACTATATTATTTTATATTGTGAGACTTTCTTTATATTATATCGCTCCGTGCTCCCGGAGAAGTTTCTCGACATCGGTTCCTTCTACCGCCTTTAAAAGCTCTTTCATTGCGATCTTCTCTTTCAATCCAAGCTTCATATCCGTGATCTTTCTGCCATCACGGATCGCTACGGTCGCATTTAACAGATCCCGCACATCATAGACACTGCCCCAGACTTCCGGCACACCACGGTCGATATTCAACAGAGTATATACTGCCTCCATACCGGTACGGATCGAATACTCGGTCGTAAATATCGTATCTCTTGCTGTCTCTGCAAACTGTCCAAGAAATGCAAAGTTTACCGCGCCCTCCGGTACAACATCCGGGCGGTCACCTTTCTCACGAGGCATGAAAAATGCTGTGATATACGGCATCATAACCGGCACTGTATTTGCGCTGTGTTCGGCAAGTTCCGGTATTTTCTCCTCCGGTACTCCGATATGGTAGAGCCATTCTTCGCAGATCTCCTTACCGGTACATTCCCGCATAGTCTTCTTTACATAATCACCCGGTTTATTCGAGAACAAGCCATATACCCATACAAGCACCTGTCCCTTTGGCTGGTTACGGAACTGCGGCTGACGGTTGATCGTCCATGAAAGCAGCCATTCGGAATCTCTCGCAGTCACGATACCACCTGTAACTACCTTGCCGGAGAGTGGATCTCTCTTGCATATATTCTTAATATACGGAAGGATCTTTTCATCCAAAGTTGTCACCGTTGCACTCATCCAGTTTGACTGCTCCGGATCGTAACAGAATTTGTCCGGATGTCCGAAGGATGGATCCTGTGCTGCGATCTTCCGCCACATATCCCATCCACCGCCTTCGCGGATCTCGGTCTTGAACTCAGCCGGTTTGTTCTGGCTTCCGTATGAAGAATTCTCCACGCAGCCGCCATTTGTGATAAATACCAGATCATTCTCGGTCAGGTCAATCGCATCTGCTTCACCGTCACGGATAATATCAATCTTCTTTGCCAGCTTTCTTCCTGCTTCGATCTCGAATTCCACATTTATAACCTTGGTATTATAATGGAACACCACACCGAATGATTCCAGATATTTTACCATCGGAAGGATCATGGACTCATACTGGTTATATTTGGTAAAACGAAGTGCCGTGAAATCCGGCAGTCCTCCGACATGATGGATAAAACGCTTAATATAGAGCTTCATCTCAAGTGCAGAATGCCAGTTCTCAAATGCAAACATCGTCCGCCAGTACATCCAGAAATTAGAATTAAGCACTTCTTCATCAAAATACTCATCGATCCGTTTATTATATAATTCCTCATCCGGAGTAAAAAACAACTTCATGATCTCCATTGCACCCTTATCGGACAATCCGAACTTCTTATCGGTATGTGCATCCTGTCCCTGATTCTCAGTTGCCCGGCACAGAGAATAGTTCGGATCTGCCTTATTCAGCCAGTAATACTCATCCAGTACACTGATGCCCTCTGTCTCGATGGACGGAATTGAACGGAACAGATCCCACATACACTCAAAATGGTTATCCATCTCACGTCCGCCACGCATAACATAGCCAATATTGCTGTACTGATAACCATCACATGCACCGCCCGGAATTGGATCTTTCTCCAGAATGTGTACATGTGCGCCTTTCATCTGTCCATCTCTTACCAGAAAACAGGCTGCCGCCAATGCACCAAGTCCCGAACCTATAATATATGCCGATTTCTGATCCACACCCGCCGGCTTCTTAGGTCTGGCAAATGCTTCATAATTTCCACTTGCATAATACATACGAATTACCTCCAATCTTGTACTGCCTGCCCGCAAACAGACCAGTTATCTCAAAAACTGTCTTTATTATAAGATGCCCCGTTTTTGCCCTCAATAAACAAAAAAAGTACCGTGATAAAAATATATTCACGGTACTTGTTCTGTCTAAAATTTTATCATTTTCCCTGTTTTGATGGGATAACCGATCTGAAAAATAAGACACATTGTTTTTTTAATGTATCTGTCAGCTCTCTGTTTTTTTGTGAAAGACATCCGTCCGAAATGCTTCCAGTGCTCTGGTAATATTGTCATGCATCACCAGTCCCATCTTATCTACGATCACATGTGGATCCTGCTTCATGCCATTCTCGATCCATTCAAGCAACACACCGACAAAGGAGCATTTGTAAAAATCAGCAATGAACTTCTTATCTTCATCCCGTACCTGCATATCCTTCGCCTTATCATCGATGACCTTGATCATCAGATCATATGTCAGACTATACAGATATTTTTCTACCTGATCTCTGCTGATCGAATGATATGCATTCATCATAAATGTCTTATTCTCGCTCACCGCTTCAAAGATCCGAAGGAAGCCTTCCTGCCAGGTATCATAGGTCTTATTCTCACCCAGTATCCTCGTTGCATCCTCCACGCACACCCATTCTACCAGATCATAGATATCTTTAAAATGATAGTAAAATGTCATTCGGTTGATGCCACAGTCTTCCGTGATATCGGTTATCGTAATCTTATCAAGCGGTTTCTTTGTAAGAAGCTTCTTCAGTGATGCTTCCAACGCACGTTTCGTTATCTGAGACATTTCCTTGTAACCTCCACGTCTATTGTTCATCAGAAAAAAAGTTATCCTTACTATACCACACCGCCCGATATTTTGCCTACTTAAATTTATGTTAATTTTCCGTGCGGTTCTTTGGTTCAAAAAACAACCGGTCAACTGTAACTTACAGAGACCGGTCAAGCGAAAAAACAATCTATATAATTCAGGGTGTGAGAAAAGCCCTGTAGAAGGAACTGTTTCATATAATGTTACAAACAGATAAAACTGCCATGTAACATGCTTTTATGCAAGAACTACATTATCGGAAGTTTCTATTTCTGCTTTTTTCGCATCCTCGCTGATCTCTACAAATGCTGTATTGTCCAGTGCTTCTTCTGCAATACTCGCGCAGTTTTCTGCGATACGGTCGATGTTGTCAAGGATACCGGAATAATAAACTGTCATTGCCGGGTTACATACTTTATTCTTTACTCTGGACAAATGTGCCTTGCTGAATTTCTTTTCTGCTTTACGGATCTTATTCTTGCTCTTTAATACCTGTTCTGCTTCTGCCTGATTTCCTTTTCGGATTGCATTGATCGCTTTTGACAGAAGATTTTCTATAATGCTAAGGCAGTTATCCAGCTCTTTTGCAGCATCCTCGGAGAAAGAAAGTCCGGAAGCTGTAACATTTTCATAGATGCTGTCAATATCCCTGCATCGGTCGGAAACCCTCTGAATATTATTGGAAACGAAGAGCAGACCTGCTATTTTCTCCGACTGATTCTCGGTCAGGTTACCACTGGAAAACATCTTTGTGATGTACTCAGAAATTCTATCCTGTAAATAATCTACACTTTGAAGCTTCTCTGTAAACTTCTGCTGACTTTCTTCGGAACGATTGCTCATGATCGTTGATTTAAGACTAAGCAGCATCTCTGTCGTAAAACCTGCCAGACGATTCAATTCTTTGGATACCATATACATAGCTGCAACCGGCTGTTCGATCACATTTTCATCCAGATACTTTGGCTCGTAGATCGGCTTCAGCTTCTTGTCCTCTCCACGGATCAGGAAGGTAACGATCTTCACCATAACCGGGATCAACGGAAGCCATACCAGTGTGCAGACAATATTAAAGGTTGTATGTGCATTTGCAATCTGTCTGGAAATAATCTTTATCTCTTCACCCTTCGGTGAAATATACTGCACAAATTTTGAGAACCATGGAATCAGAAATAAGAATACAACACTTCCGCTTATATTAAAGATACTGTGTGCAATAGCGGTTCTTTTCGCATTCTTTGACTGTCCGATCGAAGCAAGAAGTGCTGTGATCGTTGTTCCGATATTGTCCCCGAGCAGGATCGGAATCGCTCCTGTAAGTCCGATCACACTGTGAACGCCATCCGGACCAGCCTGTGACGCAAAGTTCTGCAATACCGCGATCGTAGCTGAACTGCTCTGAACAACCAACGTCATGATCATACCAAGTCCAACACCAAGAATCGGAATATCCGATACCTTTCCCATCAAATCAATAAATACCGCACTGTTTGCAAGTGGCTTCATCACGCTTCCCATGATCTCGATTCCTTCAAATAACAATCCGAATGAAAAGATAACCATACCGATATTTTTAATTTTTTCTTTTTTCCCAAGGAAACACAACATGAATCCAATAAAGATAATCGGATAGATATAATTACTGATTTTAAATGCCATGAGCTGAGCTGTCATAGTCGTACCGATATTGGCACCAAATATAACAGATATTGCCTGTGGCAGGCTCATAAGTCCGGCACTGACAAAGCCTATAACCATAACGGTTGTTGCTGAACTGCTCTGAAGAACGGCAGTAACAAGCATACCGGCAAGTGCACCCATGATCGGGTTCTTTGTCAGGAATCCCAGAACTTTTTTCATCTTATCTCCGGCTGCTTTCTGAAGTGCATCACTCATGCTGTTCATTCCGTATAAGAATAATGCCAGACCGCCAATCAGTCCAAATACAACTTTCACATTTTCATTCATTTTCTTTCTCTCTTTCGTTCATCATTACTTTTTATGATATAAGTTTATCAATTAGAAAAAACGCCCGCTATCATACGCAGGTAAAATCATCTGATGAATCTGTAAAGTTGTGTATAATTAATGTAAAATATTATTCTTTTTATATGTCAGCGTTACTATTGTAAAATACTTTTACAAATATTTTCCAATCTCCGATTTCCATATTTCTTCCAGTTGTTCCAACGAGAACGCTGCATTTGCCGGACTTGTCGAAGGCAGCTCGATCATCGGAAGAGCGATATGTTCTGCCTGATATTTTTTGTATAATCTGCCGGCAGTCTTACCATTTGTAAAAACTGCCCGGATCGGTGTATGTGTTACAATGCTTTCAATATCTGCAGGAACCACATTTCGGATACTGCTGTCACTGGAACCGATGATCTCACAAGCCCGGATCACATCATAGACCGCCACATGACCGGCAAGCAGCATCCGTTTTTTCTCTTCTATCGTCAAGGGTTCCGGCACACCAAGTACAACTGCCATCACCTTCCAAAAACGGTTTCTCGGATGTCCGTAGTAGAAGCCCTGCTCTCTGGATTTCACCGAGGGCAGACTGCCAAGAACCAGCACCTGTGATTCTTCATTATATACCGGAGCAAATTCATGCTCTACATACTGATATTCTGACATTTTTATTTCCTTTCAAACAAAAAAACCAGAGACTATCGCCCCGACAAGTCTCTGGTTATATAAGTATCCCAAACCTCATTTAAATCCCCATGTTGGAATTACAGATATATTATATACTGCCTCCCCCTTGCCTGTACAGTAGTCTTGCAAAAATGACTTGTTTTCTGTTTCAAATAACCTTTGTATTTGAACGCTCATTTCCTGCATATAAATCATTTTTCACTTATATTTTTTCTATATGATTTCTCCATCTAAAATCTTTATTCCAAATCTCTCCATATCCACCCGTCCATCGACAACTGTAACTCCATCTGCCGTCAATCGATCTGCCTGTACGTTCTTTCCGCCAAATGCAAATGCTCCGGATAATTCACCCTTTGCATTTACCACACGAAAGCAGGGAATGTGCTCCGGATCCGGATTCTTATGAAGTGCATTTCCTACCGCACGCGCCATCTTCTTATCTCCGGCAAGCTCCGCGATCTGACCATAGGTTGCTACCTTCCCGGCAGGAATCTTTTTCACCGCCTCATAGATTCTCTTTGACGGACTGGCTGTAACCAGATCATAACTCTCTGCGATCATTCGTTTCACATCCTGATCCGGAATGCTTCCATCCAGAATGATCGTATTCCAGTGTTCCTTATTCTGATGCCAGCCCGGTATCACCGCGTCAAATGCACTCCGCCAGAAATCCCGCCATTCCGGATCGACCTTTACGTTCAGATTAATATATCCGTCTCTCTCATATGTCCACAGGAATACCTTCCTGCTTCCTTTCACACGCACCAGTTGCCAGTTCGGATCATGAAACGGAGCCTGCTGATACGTGTCAGGAAAAGACAGTCCATATGCCAATGCTTCTTCCCTTGTTGTCATTTATTTTCCTCCAACCCGCTTTACATAGTCTGCAATCAGTTCCGAGGTCTTATCAACACCCAGGCGTACCGCATCTATACACAGATCATAATTCTCTGCATAGCCCCATTCTTCTCCGGTATAATATCTGTGATAACCACGCCGTTTCTCATCTGTCTTTTCAACAAGCGCCATAGCCTTCCGCTCCGAGATCTTATGCTTTCCTGCGATATGATGCGCCCGACGCTTCTTATCTCCGCACAAGAACACCCGGACAGCATCCTTATCATCCCGGTAGGCATAATTCGAAGCACGTCCTATAATGATAAAACTCTGTCCTCCAAACATTGCTGACAATGCCTGCTTCGGTGTATCGTACTGATTCTTTGGGCAGAAATCATCCGCAACCGAACTGATCATCGCATTTACCGGCTGCTCACCAAAATACATTGGATACTTTTCATAAATTTTCTTTTCTTTTGCAAGCGCGATCAGCTCTGGCTTCGTATAAAAGGGAATCCCTAACAGCTCCGATAATTTTTTCCCAACTTCATCTCCGGCACATCCACATTGTCTTCCAAGTGTTACGATCATACTCTCTTACCTCCTTCTTATATATTACCTCTATGAACTTTATTATTTCTAACTTCTACTCACTTACATTTGCAAACGCCAACCCCGGCACACTTCTGTTCACTTACAGTGCAAGCATTTGGCTGATCAGATGATAATGCCCGTCTACCGCCGCTTTCATGGCTGCTTCATCACGTTCCAATATACTATTATAAATCTGCTTGTGATAATTAAGCAAGTTTGCCTTTTCTTTTGTATTCACACGTCGCAGCACCAGATCGATCCATTCCCGGTAAACGATCATAACCGCCTCCATGATCATTGAAAACAGTTCATTCTCTGTCGCCCGGATCAGCAGTTCATGAAATTCCTTATCCACGCTAACCAGTTCGGAACCATCCGCCAGCTCCATCCTTGCCAGATTATCCTCCAGAAGCACCTGACACTCAAATGGTATTCCTTTCTCGATCAGCATACTGCATACAGACTTTTCCATTGTACAACGGAACTCACAGACCTCGGATTTCGTGATACTGCCAAGTGCCAGCATCATCATAAGCATCTGACGGATCGACTCTCCGGCATTTTTTGATATATAATTTCCCGATCCCTGTACGCGTTCGATCATTCCCATGCCGTGCAGGATACTGAGTGCCTCTCTGGTCGAATTTCTTCCGATTCCCAACGTCTCCGCTATCGTACGTTCGGTCGGAAGCTTGCTTCCGTTCTGCAAGGTTCCGTCCTGCATCAGGCTGTAAATATATTGAATTGCTTTTTCATATTCTGATGTAACATGTTGTTTTTCCATACCCGTCTCCCTGACTACCAATAAATTTCGTGATTTCTATATTTTTGATATCCGGTCTGTAAATTCGAAAGAAATCCTTGCATTTTATAAACAGCATATATGTTTACATAAAATGCGCAAATAACGACGAAAGCACAACTGTAAGAATACCGGAAACTGCAATCGCCAGACTGCTCATTGCACCTTCCACTTCACCGATCTCGATCGCCTTTGCCGTTCCGATCGCATGAGATGCAGAGCCAAATGCCAGCCCTTTCGATATCGGTTCGGTGATCCGGAAGATTTTGCACACTAATTCGCCAAATATATTTCCCAGAACTCCGGTTACGATAATAACCGCAACCGTGATCGTCACATATCCACCCAATTCTTCTGAAACACCCATACCGATCGCAGTCGTGATGGATTTCGGAAGCATCGTCACATATTCCTCATGTGTAAGTCCCATGATCTTTGATAATACAAAGACCGTACAAAGACTTGTCACCACACCGGCAACAAGACCTGCCATAACCGCCTTACAGTTATGCTTCAGCAGTTCCCACTGTTCATAGAGCGGGATCGCCAGACATACGGTTGCAGGGGTCAACAACCAGCTTAAATATTTGGCGCCTTCATTATAAGTATCATAATCTACCTTGCTCACAACCAGTACCAGAATGGTAACTACAATCGAGATCAGCAACGGATTAAATATTCCCAGTTTGAATTTCTTCTTTAATATCGACCCGATCAAATATGAGATCAGGCTAAGTGTAACTCCCGCAAATAAGGAGTTTTCAAAAAAATCATGCATCCTCTTGTTCCTCTTTCTTCCTGTCTTTTCTGATGATCCACTGTGACAATCTGCCTGTCGCCGCCATAACCGTAATGATCGTAACGACCGTGATCACACATACCGGGATCAGCACCGGCTTCAGCGTTCCCCAACTGACCATCAACCCAACACCGGCAGGAATAAACATCAGCGGCATGATCTCAATTAAGAATTTGCCTGTCTCCTTCACTGCTTCTAACTTGATCCATCCAGTCATCAGGCATACAAATAAAATCGCCATTCCATAGATGCTTGCAGGAATCGGCAACGGTAATACATATTTGAGCAGTTCCCCGATAAATGAAATTGCAAGAATGATTAAAAACTGTCTGATATACTTCATTCAAATGTCCTCTCTTCTCATCGTATCCCGGCAAATTTCCAGTACTCATCACCTGACAATTTACCGGATTATATCAAATCGCTCCAAAATTGGTAGCACCAATTTCAGACACTATCCACCATTATACCGATATCTATATATTTGTCAATTTATCTCTACGAAAAAACCAGCTTATATTGTCATCCAACAATACAAACTGGTTTTAAACCATTATGTTTTCTACATAATATAGTATTATTTTTTTGATTTTAATATTATATTTCTTTGCAAATAGAAATTATCATGACGACTGGCTTTATTTCTTCATATTAATGACAAGCTTTCCACTCCATTTGCCATAGTAATACTTCTTGCCTTTTTTCACATAACCTCTGACTCTGATATAATATTTATGTCTGCCTAATTTTTTCAATGTCTTATAGGTTGTGTTGCTTGAATACTTCTTTGTAACAGCATTGGTAAATTTCTTATTTGTGCTATACTGTAACTGATAACCAGATACACCGTAGTCAGATCCCCAGCTCACATATGCCTTCGTCTTTGATGTCTTATAACCATATGGTGTTCTCATCTTCTTAGGCTTAACAATGACCGTTACAACCTTTGTCACATTACTGCCGTCTTTTGCCGATGCTGTGATATTTACCTTACCCGGACGGTAGGTCGTTACTCTTCCAGTTTTGCTGTCTACATTTGCAACATTACTGTCACCAGAACTCCATTCAATGGTCTTATCCGTTGTATTGCTTGGAGATACCGTTGCCTTCAGGCTGAAACTCTGTCCGGCAGTCACAACCTTGTTGCCGGAAACACTGATGCTCTTCGCCATGATCTTTTCTTCATATTTCAGATTGTAACGTCCAGTATAATGAAATAACTCATACGGATAAATCTTAATATAATACGTTCCCGGTGTTAATTTTTTCTCATATACATATGTCTTAGGGGCATCCTCGGAAGCATTGTACACTCCTGTCTCTTCTATTTCAATGTAATCACTGTCCCAGAGCTGAATATAACCGGTTCCTATATATGATGTAAAAATAAACCGAACTGTTTTTGTTGAATCCAACTGGATTTTATAAAAATCAACTCTGTTATCCTCTGAAAAGAAGCCTTTCACAGTCTGCTTCAGATTCAGCTTCTGTGCAGTAGCAAAACTGTCATTGTTCGAACTTTCATTATTATTTGCTGGCTTAAAACTTGCTTTTACACGATAATCACCAACATAATTTCCATATTGATATCCATATATTTTAACTATATATGAACCACGCTCCAACGCCAGACGCTCGGTGTGATTTACAGGAGATATGGAACTTGATCCACCAACATATTTATCACTATATTGCTTCGTCAGATCATAATTCCAAACCTCAATTACAGAACAATTAACGCTCAATCCCTGATAGTCCACAGATAACCAGCCGTCACTGTTTATTCGAACTAAATAATAATCAACCTCATCTCTCTGACTGATCTCTCCTGAAATCCATGCATTATTTGTGCCAAGTGATACATAGTTCACTGCCGCTTCTGTCTTCTGTGAAATTGCGGCAATCATTATAAATATGGCGGCAATTCCAAGCAATACATTTCGTAATGTTTTGTTTTTTAACATATACTCTGTCCTCCTCTTTTTTATTGTGTCCTGTCCTCTGCATATTCTTCCTTATGCAATGTGAAAGCACACAAATCTTTATTTATTTGTCTTATATTATCACATATGTGTGATATGTTCAATTATTTATAGATATAATATCGTATTGTATCTAATATCAGTAACGTAAATATTATGAATTTCTTGTTTTTCTCTACAAAAGTTTTTATCGTATGCGTTTTATAATTAAAAAAGAACAATAAAAAACCTGATACATCTGCATCTGGTCTTTCAAATCGAATCACATAATGCATTTGTATCAGGTCTTTCTGTTATATTTTAGTCTGACTTATTTTTGTTTTACTAAATTGGTGTCAATATATTAATATACTCCCAATATGGCTTCTTACATGCTACTATTCCTGCCGCCGATGTCCCAACTGCCAGAACGCTACCGCCCCTGCCGCCGCTACGTTAAGTGAATCTACGCCATGTGCCATCGGAATCATAACCGTATAATCACAGTCCGCTATCGTATCTCCTGCCAGCCCATCGCCCTCTGTACCGAGCACAATCGCCAGCTTTTCCTCACGATTTAACTGCGGATCATCAATTCCTACACTATCTTCCCGAAGTGCCATTGCCGCCGTCTTAAAGCCCATTTCTTTCAATGTCTTCATTGCCTGCTCCGGCCAGACACTATCCTTCTTTGACAACATTGTCCACGGAATCTGGAATACCGTTCCCATACTCACACGACTTGCACGTCTGTAAAGAGGATCACTGCAGCCACCGGTCAATATCACTGCATCCATTCCAAGTGCTGCGGCACAGCGGAACAATGCTCCCACATTTGTCGGATTGACCACTTCTTCCAAAATAGCGATCCGCTTCGCTCCCTGACATACCTCCTCTATCATTGGCAATGTCCTGCGGCGCATCGCACACCAGATCCCCCTTGTCAGATGATAACCGGTAAGCTTCGTCAATATCTCATCCGGTGCAACATAGATTGGAACATCCTCCACCCGCTTCAAGATCTCCTCTTCCTCTGCAAGCTGTCCCTGTTCTGCCAGAAAAGACACCGGTTCATATCCACCATCTAACGCCCGCTCGATCACCTTCGGACTCTCGGCAATAAACAATCCTTCCTTTGGTTCATAGATTGTTGCAAGCTGTCGTTCCGAAAGCTCCGCATAAACCGTCAGTTCCGGTCGGTTCAGGTCCGTTACTTCTATTATCTTCATCATAATTTCCTTCCTGATACATACGCATGTTGCCTTATTATGTCAATTACCTTTATACCAAATTGGTATCAATATACTTCCAATATGGCTTCTTGTTTACCTCATCTTCATGCTCTATATACCATTTTGCATCTTCCTGCAAGCCGGTATCCATTGACATTGTCTCCGGATATATCTTCTTCTGCCGGGTCACATCAAGACAATATTCATAATTATAAAAGCAGAAATAATTTCTCTGCTCTACTGTTTCCGGTACCGATACGAATTCCGGCACTTTATCAAAGCAGGCATAACATTTGACAACCCAATCTCTTATCGATATTGCCTTTTCATTTCCGACATTCAGAATATGATCCGTTGGGCGCTTTGTAATTAATACTTCCATCAGCCTGCACAAATCTTCCACATGGAAAAACTGTAATTTCATCTCACCGGCTTCCGGCAAATAAAATTTTCTATCTGCCATTGCACAGTCAAATACAAACGCCTCCCGATAGACGTTGTCCATAGAACCATATAAATATGGCGGTCTTAAAATATAAGCATCCGGAACTCTCTCTAACAGTGCATTTTCTGCTTCGATCTTATCTGTTCCATATTTTCCCCAGAATTTATTTACTGCTCTTTCAGAATCCTCAGGAAATGGCTGTACACCATATTCCGGATATACCGCACTGGAACTGATCATTATGTATTGATCAAAAGAGTCCAGCGAATTATGTAAATCAATTATGTCTTGTGCATCATAAGCGGTTATGTCAGCAACAACATCAAAATGCAGATTTTTCAGCTTATCCCCTAAATTATGCCTGTCACTTTCAATCAGCGTCACGCCCTTAACCTGCGGTTTTGAATTGCGATTCACTACATAGACATCATATCCATGCTCTACAAAATACTTTGCTGCATACTTACTGACAAATGTGGTTCCACCGGTAATCAAAATTTTCTTCATTGATATCTCCTCTTTCTGCTGCACAGGGCTTATAAGCTCACCCAATTGTTTACAGCTACAAAGTAACATACCGGTAATTTGATTGTCAACATTGCCGCTTATATTCGAACTACACTTTCAATTAGTCAAGTTGGCGGAAGGCGCCGCTTATAGATAAACAAAAAAATACCCGGAAGAGTGTAAACACTCTCCGGATATTTTTTATTTATCTAATCTTCTCGTTACTTACGCGCAGATTACTCAATGATTGTAGCAACACGGCCTGAACCTACAGTACGTCCGCCTTCACGGATTTGGTTATACTATTTTCTTGGTTTTTGACAGTGTTTTGTGTGTAATATATGGCTTATTTTGCGTGATATGGTATGTCATTTTTGTGGTTGGCGGATTTTTTGTTGCCAAAATGTTGCCAACCCCTATAATCTAAAATTCAACTGATGATAAACCTTCTGTTGAATCGCCCATATTTATTTCGTAGGTGTCGTTATATACCTTTGGTTACTACTATTAGGTTTGTCTGGTATTGTCATCTCGATAATTCCCTCTTGCAGCAATGGTTTTAAATACTTTTTAGTAAAATATCTCTCATCTGTATAGCCACAATACTTCGCAATCTCAGTTTTTCTTTTAGGTTTCCTACAAAACTCAATAATTCTGCCAGCCAAATCATTTCCAGCGACTTGTAGGTTGACTTGTGGGTTGACTTGTGGGTTGACTTGTGGGGTATCCTGTGAAACATCATCATCTTCTGCAATTCTCTTATTTGAGATCGTAGCATGAAGCATAAACGCCTCTATTTTATACTTTGGTGCAGGAAGCCCTGCTTGCTTCATTTCCATATAAAGACGATCCACGCCTTCTCCATACTCACGCACATACTCATACTCATGCAAAAACTCAGCAATCTTAGGATTTCTTGAATAATGCACCTGCCGCATATTGTTTATCCGCACAATTCCCGGAAGCGTTCCTGGACTCTCTACCGTAAAGTGATCGTCAAACATTTTTATCTGAATATCTGTTCCTTTGATACTGTAATCCCGGTGTGTTATAGCATTCACAATTATCTCTTTCCATGCAAATTCCGGATATTCAGGTTCTGTTACAAACTTTCCATCCTTGCCGAGATAAGTATGTTCCTTTATCTGGCTGCGAACAAATTCTATCGAATTTTCCACAACCTGTAAAATCCGTCCCTCAAATATCTTGTCTTTAACAACATTCATCTGAGCTCCAACTTTTGCTTCTGTTCCTTCATAACGGATAAAACGCACTCTGGCCCGCTTAAAATACAGCTGAGGCTCTTTTCCAAAAAGAAGTATCGCCGCCCCGCTTAATTCCTCTCTGTTGCCTGTCTTAATAACATATTTCTTATTCTGCCTAATATATTCTTCTGCACTCTTTCCATAGCCAATTTTCTTACAGTATTCCTGAACAGCATACATATCAATATCATCTATAGATGTTCCATACACCGGCTCATCTTCAAAATATCTTGTTCCTTTGGCATACATTAACTGCATTCTCTCTTCAAAAGACAGCTTCTTAGATTTATCGCCCACTCGCAGGAAAACTTCATCTCGATGGTTTGCATGTAATTCACTGCTTTGCGGCACATACAATAGCAAAATATGATTCTGGCGCCCATTACAATCTACGCACTCCACTCTTTCAGTTTCAATCTGAACAGATGGAATGCAATAATCGTATGGTGCACGCAGGATCTCGTTGATATTCTTTGCAAAATCATCTATACCGGTGATTTTACCGTCATCTTCAATGCCGATAGCCAATAATCCACCATCAGCATTTGCAAATGCAATAATCGGTGTGGCAATTGATGTGGCATCAATCCTTGCACTTTTACGATCAAACTCCTGCTTTTCCGTTGTGGTTTGCATTTCTTCAAGAGTCATAATTCTTATATTCAATATTCTAAGGTCCTCCTTTTTTCAATATTTTCATCATCACCAATCTATATATGCGCTCATCTCAGCCTCATATTCTGCTTTCATATCACTTTCATATTCCGCTATTTGATCAAGCATCGAATCACAAGAATCCAGGAAATTAATTAGTGATTTTAGATATCTATAAATATTACTAATATCAATACTTACGCTATCAAATTTATATTCCAAACTATAAGATGTGGGATATCGGAACATATCCCCATTTTTATCTATTTCGTTTATGTCACATAAAGCTTTATCAACAATATCAACCACTTCCAAATCGTCTCCAGTTTCATTTGCATACATAACTATTACAGGTTTTACATTCTTCCACAAATCCTTTTTTATTAAATGACTTCGCCTTTTAGAATTAAATATCTTTATAGGTACACCATTTTCTACTCTGCTGTAAAACAAACGCTTCAGACATAATTCTATGGTGTTTCTACACATAAACATTATAGGATAAAATTTAGTATCATCCGAAATGTCTTGATTATTATAAATATAATCAATAACTTGATTATATCCTGTTATTTTCACATGAAAACCTTCATCCGATAATTTTTGCCACAAATAGCAATTACCTATTCCATGTGATGCGAAAATGAAAAAACTTGGTGCAAAATCAGGATTAAACCTATCCTCTTCCCTAATTCTTCCTTCTTCTATACACTTATATACTAAGCAAAATGCTTGTACTAAATTGTTTGCTACATCTACATTATCTAAAATCATATTTCTATATTTGGCTAAAAACTCATCTTCAAATGGGAATCTAAACATATCTGATTTACTGTCAACCTCTTCCAAAGATTCCAAATAAACAGTTAACCAATCCTTTTCCTTATCACTCAAATATCTTTCATTTCCCATATTATAATAGTATAAAAAAAGCTCCGATACATCGTGGCAGCTATTCTCAAATGTATCCTGAATCATTTTTTTATTTGAACATATTCTACATATTAACGCCTTTAATCCCAGCTCTATGCTTTGCCTGATTAAGAAGATCCCTGTTAAAAACCACATATCTGACTTAATATTATCATGTCCACTATTGATAACTTCCTCAAAAGTCTTACATCCACATATATAAAAATCCCATGCTAACTTTTTATAATCTTTAAAACAATTATGGCTCCATGTTACATTCACCACCCTGTCAGAGTTATCTACATACCAAAAATTCATATCTTTGTAAGGCCACCAAAAACTCATATAGCTCCCCCTCATAAGTTAAAAGCAAAATGCTCCTTTGCTTTCCACAAAATGCATTACTATTTCCTGCTCAATAAAGATAATTCCCATTTGTTGATTTTCGAGATAAATCACCTTCTCTTCCCCGCCTCAAGCATAGTCTGCTTAAGCTCCTCTTCAATCTTTATTAACTCTTCCTGTGCCTTGGCTCTTTGAACCTCTCCCTGCTCATGAATCTTTACGACTTCATTTATTGATGTAATAAGATCTCTATTGCACTGTTTTAGAGTATCTATATCAACTATCGGTCTTTCCGACTGCTTTGCTGTTTCGATTGTTGCCATCTTTAAAGTTTCAGCATTTTTTCTAAGAAGTTCATTTGTCTTGTCCGCAAGTGCCGTCTGTGCTGCAAGTGCTCTATTAGTATGCTCAATTCCCAAAGACAGTACCAACTGATTTCTCCACAGAGGTATTGTGTTCGCTAGCGAAGACTGCAACTTATCCAGCATTTCTCTGTCATTATTTTGTAGCATTCTTACCTGTGGTGCCGACTGAATGGAAATAACCCGTGTAATCTCCAGATCAGACAGTTTCTTTTCAAATCTATGACATAGATCCTCATAATCACGATATGCCTGTACATCTTCCTGCTTATCCGATTGTTCTGCTTTGGATTTTAATTCAATTAACTTCGTTTTCTTTGCATGGTCAAGAGCCTTTTTACCTGCAATGATATACATAGTCAACTCTTTATAATATTGAACATTTAACTCATACATCTGCTGGTACATGGATATATCTTGTTCAAGAACTTCTCTATGTTTCAATAAATCCTTTTCTATTCTATCTACATTACTTTCAGCCTTAACATAATTTGCCCTTATAGAATCTATTCCTCTTTTAGCCTTTTGAAAAACGCCCAGTATTCCTTTCTTTTCTGGCTCAGTCGTGGCATCCAAAGCTATTGTTAATTGCTTCAATGAATCTCCAACCTCGCCCAAATCGTAAGTCTTTACCTTTCTTAATATTGATGTAGAAAATTCCGATATGTTAGTCTGGGCTTTTATTCCATAGTTCACAACCTGATTGACATTCTCTATGTCTATCTCGCGAGAAAACTGCTCAACCAATTCTCTTTCCTCATCAGAGAGCATACTTTCATCAATAGTTCCTGCAGAATAATTCGTCTCATCAGCACCTACAATACTTTTCATTGATGGTACACTTTCCAACAATGATTCACTTTCCTTATCTTTTGGTTCAAGTGTTAAAGTTATTTTTTCTTCTCCCATATCAGCATCCTCCATCCCTGCTTATCTTATTGATTTTCTTAGATTTATTCTAATTTTTCCATCCTGTTGCTCCGAATCTATGAGTTCACTCAAAGCATTTTTCACAGATTCATTTATCAGCCTTAACTCATTGCCATCAATTTCCTTATATTCACTGGTCGTCTTCGTGGATTCCATATTTTCACAAGTCTTATTTATTTCGGTCAGCTTGTTTTGAATTACCTGATTGGCAGTTATATGCTCTACTCCAAGTAATATAGTAATCTGGTTTCTCCACACCGGCAGTGTCCCTGTTATGGTTTCCACAATTTTGTCAATCAATTTATCACTATTATCCATCATTAGATCAATCTGCAATTTACATTGCAATAAGACCGTATATGATATGCGCAAATCTTCCAACCTTCTAGCAAGCCTCTCATACCATCTCTTAATATCTTCGAAATCCTCTGCATGCGACTGTTTATTTAACACATTTTCACCATATGATATCAATTCGCCTAATTTTTCTGTTGTTGTCTGTATACACTTACCGGTTTCTTCATATATCTTCGACTCTTTGAGCAACTGAGCTTCCTGCAATTTCAATGAAAGTTCCAGTTTATTCATATACTCAAGAATACTATTATATTTTTTTATTAAGTCTGCTCTTTTTTTCTTTTGATTCTTTCTAAAAATGCCAGTTTTATTAACATCAAAATTCTGAAAGTCATCTATTTCATTAACAATATCCTGAATAACATATTCCAAATCAGCATTATTATATAACAATTGATTTACTATCGTTTTTGATAGTTCTCTTAACTGTTGCTGAGCCTCACATCCAAATAATAATATACTATCAGAATTACCTATATATAATTTGTCTTGCATACCCTTTTCAATAACAATGTCTTGTTCACTCAAACATTTCACCTCATATACTACAATTACTCGGTCAATCCATCCTGTTTCATAAGAATTTCCATTGCTGAAATATCAGTCGAAATATCTAATTCTTTCTCCTGATAAAACTTGTCCAGCAGGCCTTCAAATGACTCAATAAGTTTGTCTATAGCCCCTTCTATATCTTTTTTTGTTCTTTCCAATGATTTTCTCTTTATCTTCTTTTCATCAATTTCCATATATGCCTCAAGCAGCTTCTCAGTTGTTGGCAAGTAATAGTTCATAAACATTCCCAATTTTTCGGCATGTTGAGGATTGATATCAACCTCATGGAATATCATTGACACAACGTTTTCCATACGATCAAGCTTTTGAGAAATAATTTTATCTTTAATAATAACATTACTCTCATGAATCTTATCAACATACCCTTGTCCCTGCTTCAAAATATCTTGGATTTCTTTCGTACGTTCCTTCATTCTCAAGCGTTCCTCAATTTGTTTTCTATAATATCTGTCATACACTGCCTGTTTACTTTTATACGTTTCATATACCTCGTTATTCGTAATAAAAATAATATTATCTCTTCCAAAGTGTCCCTGTGGGATCAATTTCATCTTAACAGCCTTATTTAAATCACTGACTATCTTTTCAGTTTCAATTTTAGAATAGGCAGCCAAATCATCAATCAACTCAATGTTCTTAAATCTGAGATCTTTTATATATAAATCATATCGCCTATTAAATCTGCACATGGCTATTGCCCTTGAGCCAATAATAGCGTTCAATATAAATGCTAGCGCCACTGTCGCCGATCCTATAAATCCAAACGAACCAAAATCATCAGAGTATACTATGGTTCCGACCAAAACAGGCAGATAACTCAGATATATACATGTCAATACAACACATATTGCAACTATCCATATGTATATCGCTGAACTTCGTCGCGTAAATACTGCCTTTCCTCTATTTATACCAACACTCGGCAGTTTGTCCAATCGCTGTGATAGTTCTGAATATGACCCCTTTTCAACTCCATCGTTTACAATATCTACAGCTTTTTGTGCTTCTAATAAATACGCATCCTCCATGGACTTTCCATCAGTACTAATCTCGTTAAGTGTTTTCATTAAAAAGTCTCCCCTTATTTTATTCTATTTTCTCTGTTGCAGACGGCTGATGTATTTCCCCTGCATCTATTTTCGTTCCTATACTTGATACTGGCACAGCCAACTGTGGCACTATACTTGATGCCGGCGTCCCATTCGGAAGTTCAATATTCTGATTTACATCTGGAAGCTTAAATGTATCATCCGTAGCTGTCACTACAGGTGTTTTTATCGTAGGTACTGTCGATGCTGCCGGCGCACTATATGTAACATCCCCCTCTGAACTGTATGAAGAGTTCGAATGTGATGATGTATTAGAATGTGATGTATGACTGGCATGGCTTGTATGTGTATTGGAATGTGAGCCATGATCCGAATGTGATGTATGACTAGAATGACTCTCATGACTTCCATGGTTACTATGTCCCCCCGAACCAGAACTATGAGAACTATGGGATCTATGAGAACTGTGAGACCTATGTCCAGCAAATACTTTTGTTTGCATCAAACTTCCGAGGACAATAATCATAGTGCCAAGCATAAGCAGTTTTTTTCCGGGAATATTACCCTCTTCATCTTCTATCAAATTTTCTATACTCTTTTGAAATTTTGGAAATAAATCGTTATTATTCATATATTTTAACACACCTTCCATTCGACCAATCTGTCTTATAATGTTTTGCCGAATTTACATAATATTGACATTCTCCTGTTGGTTGCCCATCCTCAAATGAACCCGTAAGCTTAAATCCATCCTCACCTGCAGGATATAAATATGTACCTCTTCCGTTCATTTGATCCTCGGACCATTCTCCTTCATAAGATGCACCGCTTACCCATGTGTATGTACCCTGTCCAGATTTTTGCCCATCCACTACACTTCCACTATATTTATCGCCGTTACTATATTTAATTTGTGCTTGACCAGATAACTTCCCCTCGCACATGTCTCCGCTATAGGTTGTACCATTTTCTAACACCATCTCAACAGCAGTAGGTTCTCCAGCGGTTATTGTAAATGTGTACTTTCCAAAATCGTTCTTAATATAATAACTTCCGTCAGTAAAGATATTTTTACTAAATGTACCACTCGCATAACTTCCATCTGTATACGTATACGTGCCAGATCCAGTCATCTGATCACTATTCCAATCTCCATCATACTTGTCTCCGGAATTCCACGTATACACGCCTTGTCCGCTTCGATACCCTTTAGAAAACGCCCCATTGTACTCGTCTCCACTGGCAAACTTCATATTACCTATTCCCGTTAATTCACCAGATTTGCATGTTCCTTCATACGTTGAACCATCTGTATATTTTATCGAAGCCTTATCTATATTTCCTGACTTATAGGTCAGAACATATTCACCTGTATTATTCTTAAATTTACAAGATCCATCATAAAGCACATTATCATTAAATGTGCCAGAGTATACAACACCTTCTGGTGTCGTATATGTACCTTGCCCACACATTTTGTCATCTTTCCACTCGCCTTGATAGATTACTCCATCATCCCAGGTAAAGGTACCTTCTCCATTTTTCTCCGATGAAAGAAACTCTCCTTGATAATTCCCTTCATTAGGTACATGCAGTTCACCAGTTCCATTCAAATGGTTTTCCTGCCATTCACCTACATATTTTTCACCATCTTTATATGTAAATTGTCCTTCACCAGTAAAATATCCAAAATCTGTTTCTCCTGAGTAGAATCCTCTTGTTAACTGTATTTCTCCTGTTGAACGAATCTCATGCTCTCTAGATACTCTCTCCAGCAAATTATCAGAGGCCATTTTCTGTCCTAATCCACCAGCAATTGCTCCTTCAAATACAACCAAAAGGCATATGCCACTTATCAATAGCTTATTTCTGCGACCTTTAGCTTTTTTGTACTCTTCTTCTGGTGATGGAACATCTATTGTCACATGATTTATTTCTAATTCTTTTATATTTTCTTGTGATGTTTCTTCTTTTACCATATCAGCCATTTTTAATCACTCCACGAATTCAATATCTTTATTGTTTCCTCATCTGCCTCATAAAATTGCGAAAACAAATAATCTAATATTCCTGAATAAACACTACATTTGTATCCTCTAGGTTGCTTCTCTATTACATCCCCTTCAAGAGCATAATTAACGACAGGGCATGTACCACAATAAGGTTGATATACACAATCACAACATGTAGGCAACGACTCCAAAACACTTGATGCACATACAGTTTTACATATACTATTACTTATCAAATCATTGTATGTACTTTCATATACATTGCCTAGCATGAACGTACTTTGCCCCATTTCATGTAACATTCTTCCTTCATCACAGGTAAAAATATTTCCATCTGCATAATATGCCAATTGCCCTACACCCGCTCCACAAGGAGACCGTAATTCCATATAATTCATGAAATCACCTCTTATCCTGCGCAGCAGAATAGAAGCATGATCTTCTTTTATGAATCTTCCTTTTTTATTTATCGAAAGAAGCTCATCTATTGCCCTACTATAGAATTCTATAAACTCTTCAGAAGTATACCCTATATTATTCCAATATTTTGCAGCCTTGCCAAGCGGAGTCAATGGTCTGATGAAGATACTGTCAAATTCCATATCCACATATGCATTAACAATCTCCTTGGGATAATCTAAAGAATATTTTGTAGTTGTTTCTATCGCACCTACGTGTAATCCAGCCTCTCTTATTCTTCTGATAGAATCTCTCACTTTTGTAAATGTGCCTCGTCCATCGACATATGGACGATTATTATTATGCACCAACTCATTTCCATCTATGGATGTCGATACTCCAAAATTATGGCATGCAAGAAAATCTAATATATCATTACTTAATAATGTCAAATTTGTAACAACAGTATATGAAATAATGTGATCTTGCTTATGCTGCTCCGCATATTCCACAATATGTTTTATAATCTCAAAATTTAACAGTGGTTCGCCTCCCTGAAATTCAAAGCACAGAGATTGTTCCGGAGACTGCAACGCAATATCTACTGCTCTTTCTGCCATCTCTTTATCCATAACAAGATGTGGTATTTCTGATCCGTTATTTGCCTGACAATATATACATCCCATATTACACCTTGTCGTAACTACAAATATATGTAATGACGTCGCCGTGTTTACATGTCCCTTGATTTCTCTTAATAAATATTTATTCATAGACGAATACTCTAGATCCGGCTCATCATAAATCATTTTTCCATCAACAAGCGCCCTATAAAGATCCGTATTTTCTTTTATTCGCAATGCCAAAATATGTTGAAAGTCTTCTTTTTTCACAAACACATATCTTCCAAAATCATTTGTCAAAAGAATTTTATCCTTAAATTTTTTGAAATTGAAGTAGTTTAATTTCATATAATTGCTTCCAATTCTCCCTTTTCCATATAAATCGTCCCCGCAAAAATACCACCACAGGATTTTTTCATCTTGCAATTATCACACACAACATCATATCTTACTTTGTCTGGTGATATGCTTTTCTCACAAAGCGTCCAAAATTTCCTATTTACTGTGCACAACGGGAAATTATATAATTTCACATCAATTCCATTCTCCAGCAACAACATTACAGACTTTTCGATTGCATTTGCCGCCCTCCGATATGAGATCCATACCTTGTCCATATTAAACCGTGCACTTCCAGTCATTTCCATTGCCATAATACTTACATATTCTACACCTGCCAGCTCATCTGATATCATTTTCGCAATATTATATATATCCGCTGCATTCATTTTACTAACAACCATTCGTATCTCGATACGTATGCCAGCTTCCAGAAGCTTTTTTATACCTTGAATTGTCTGTGCAAAACTGCCATCTACCTGTGTTATTGAATCATGAATCTGTCCATTAGAACCATGAATTGGAATTGCTATAATGCTATTCTCGGGTAATGTCTCTTTAAGCTTTTGAGTATACGAATCCAACGCAAAAATTCTTCCATTTGTCAGAATTAAAAATTCAGTATACTCAAATTTATCACGGAGAAATTCTATAAAACGGAATATATCTTTGCCTATCATAAATGGTTCACCACCAGTAATCGTAAGATGTGGTGTGTCCCCTGGTATATGTCTTGCTATCTCAATCAATGTTTCAACTCTTGTATTCTCACCATCTTTTCGAAATGCATCCGGGGACGGGCACATAACACAATTGGAATTACATTTTGATGTAACGAAAAAATAGTTATCTATAGAACTGTCATCGTAGCACTCGACTAGTTTCCCATTTTCCCATAATTCAAATACATCATAATTGTGTGCACGACGTAATAGCTCTATCACATGTTTATTTTCAGAAACTATTATATTTTCTGGATAAATACGAACATCATCATCAGATAAATATATAAAATCCAATTCATCTGCAAGCAAATCTTCTTTCACCGATGCTTCACATGCCAAAGATACTATTCTATATTTTCCTGTATATTTCTCAAGATTAACAATCATTTTACAAAACTCCATATGATAAAATAGGTTATAAAACCACCCATTATAAACGCTGCAAATGGAATCTTACGCACCACCGTAACACTCACTACATTTCTACTGCTCGACCATCTTCCAATACTAGCAACTTGTTCTTCTGTCAGTCTGCTTCTCAGATCTTCCGAAGAAATCGGTGGAAGCCCTCGAACTCTGGAATTCTGCATCAGCATGGAGGAAACACTTGATAAAATCATTCCTCTCTTCAATTCCGATATCGGAACTTCCTGATATATGCATGTCCTTATCGTCATTTGGCAAAGCAATAACAGTACAACTAAAATATAGTTTTCTGGATTGAATGAAAAAGGTATAAAACCTAAAACAAAGCCTGAAACCATATCCAGCATATATATTCCAGCTACCAACTGCCATTTTTTTAATATATCTTTTTTACCTATAAGCCAAGCCATTATCATACACACGATTCTGATAATCCACTCATTAACTTGAAAGCCATATCTGCCTACAAATATAAACATAACACTGATTAAACATATATATCCTGATGCAGAAATAAATGTTTTAAGAAAAGATATTATATAATTC